>Ga0075160_10000034_pt1 | contig 66688 bp, 61 predicted proteins | sample JI91814C2DNA_FD_70969 | JGI IMG/M metagenome (GOLD analysis project Ga0075160, IMG submission 70969) | Wastewater effluent complex algal communities from Wisconsin, to seasonally profile nutrient transformation and Carbon sequestration -... | ecosystem: Engineered > WWTP > Effluent > Algae... | reverse complement strand
CGGCGCTCGCCGTACAGGCCCGTGTCGTGCGCCCCGCGCACGTGCTCAAAGGCGCGGATTTGCGGCGGGAGCGGCCCGGGCGTACAATGCGCGGTTCGCGTAACCCCTTGATTTACCGTGGGTGCCCAGGCCGGGCGCGCCGCGGTTGAGGAGATCCAATGGCCCGCATCACCGTGGAAGACTGCCTGTCCGTCGTCGACAACCGCTTCGAGCTGGTCCTGATGGCGTCCAAGCGCGCCCGCCAGCTGGCCAAGGGCGTCGAAGCCACCCTCGACAACAGCGAACACCAGGACAAGCCGACCGTGCTGGCCCTGCGCGAAATCGCCGCCCGCAAGATCGACGCCAAGCTCATTGACGAAGTCGAGAAGTCCGAGCGCGAGCGCGCCGAGCGTGAAGCCCTCGAGTGGGCCGCCGCCGAAGTGGTGGACGACGACCTGTCCAAGGGCGGCGACGACCTCTGATCCCCGGCCCCCGGGCCCCGGATCCCCGTGGGAGGGCCTTCAGGCCCGATGCCTTCCTTCCGGAAGCATCGGGCCTGAAGGCCCTCCCACAGTCGTTTTGGCGGCGTAAAACCCGCGCCATTGATGCCTCTGGCGCGGCCGCGTAGTCTGGCCGCATGTCTTCATTCTCGCCGCCGCAGCTGGCCGATATCGGCCCGGACCCGTGTCCGGAGGCCGTGACCGCGCTGGAGAAACGGCTGGCCGACTACCTGCCGCCGGACCAGGTGAAGCTGGTCCGCAAGGCCTACGAAATGGGCGCCCGCGCCCACGAAGGCCAGACCCGCAAGAGCGGCGAGGCCTACATCACCCATCCCGTGGCCGTGGCCGGCATCCTGGCCGACCTGCGGCTGGATGCCGAAACTCTGTGCGCCGCCATCCTGCACGACGCGCTGGAAGACACCCCGCTGCCCCGCAGCGAGATCGAGGCCGGCTTCAGCCCCACCGTGGCCGAACTGGTGGACGGCGTCACCAAGCTCGACAAGCTGCAGTTCCGCGACCGCCAGGAAGCCGCCGCCGAGAGCTTCCGCAAGATGATGCTGGCGATGGCGCGCGACCTGCGCGTGATCCTCATCAAGCTGGCCGACCGCCTGCACAACATGCGAACGCTCGACGCCATGGCGGTGGAATCGCGCCGGCGCATCGCCCGCGAGACGCTGGAAATCTACGCCCCCATCGCCCAGCGCCTGGGCATGAACAAGATCAAGGCCGAGCTGCAGGACCTGGGCTTCCGGGCGCTGTATCCGTTCCGCCATGCGGTCATTTCCCGGCGCATCGCCTCCCAGCCGGTGATGCGCCGCGAGGCGCTGGCCACCATCGAGGCGCAGATGGCCCAGCGCCTGGCCCAGGAAGGGCTGCGCAACCACCTGGTCAGCCGCGTCAAGGCGCCCTGGAGCATCTACACCAAGATGCGCCAGGAGAACAAAAGCCTCGAACAGGTGCTGGACGTGTTCGGCTTCCGCATCGTCGTGCCCACGGTGATGCAGTGCTACCACGCGCTGGGCGCCGTGCATTCGATCTACAAGCCGCTGGATGCGCGCTTCCGCGACTTCATCGCCATCCCCAAGGCCAACGGCTACCAGAGCCTGCACACCGTTCTGTTCGGCCCCTACGGCGCGCCGGTGGAAGTGCAGATCCGCACCGAGGACATGGACCTGGTGGCCGAGCGCGGCATCGCCGCGCACTGGGTCTACAAATCCGCCGGCAGCGGCGGCAGCGCCGCACAGGCGCGCGCCCAGGACTGGGTGCGCAACCTGATGGACACCCAGCAGAGCGCGGGTTCTTCGCTGGAGTTCCTGGAGAACGTCAAGGTCGACCTGTTCCCCGACGAGGTCTACCTGTTCACGCCCAAGGGCGACATCCTGGCCCTGCCGCGCAACGCCACCGCGCTGGATTTCGCGTATGCCGTGCACACCGACGTGGGCAACCACGCGGTCGCCGCGCGCGTGGACAAGAAGCTGGGCCCGCTGCGCACCAAGCTGGCCAGCGGCCAGAGCGTGGAGATCATCACCGCGCCCTCCGCTACGCCGGGGCCGCAGTGGCTGGAGTTCGTGGTGTCGAGCAAGGCCCGCACCGCCATCCGCCACTTCCTGAAGCGGCTTGAGCACGAGGATGCCGTCGACCTGGGCCACCGCATGCTCGACCGCGCGCTGGAAGTGATGGACAGCTCGCTGGACCGCATCCCGGCCGAGCGCATCGAACAGCTGCTGGCGGAGCTTCGCCACCGCCGGCTTGAGGAACTGCTGGCCGACATCGCGCTGGGCAACCGCATGCCGGCGCAGGTGGCGCGCATGCTGGTGCACGGCCAGGACGAACTGCCGCTGCCGTCGTCGTCGCTGTCGCACGCCAGCACCGAGCGCATCATGATCTCGGGCAGCGAGCGCGGCGTGCTCAGCTTCGCGGCCTGCTGCCACCCCATCCCCGGCGACGAGATCATGGGCTACCTCAGCGCCGGCAAGGGCGTCGTGGTGCATCGCTCCGACTGCCCGAACGTGGCCGAATACCGCAAGTTCCCCGAGCGCTGCGTGCCCATGGCCTGGGACCGCGACGTCGAGGGCGACTACCGCGTGGCGCTGCGCATCGAGGTGGAGAACAAGCCCGGCGTGCTGGCCCAGGTGGCCGCGGCGGTGGCCGAGAGCAACTCCAACATCGACGCCGTGGAATACCGCGAACGCGACGTGGCGGTGTCGGTGATGGAGTTCGCCATCGAGGTGCGCAACCGCAAGCACCTGGCCGACGTCATCCGCCGCATCCGCCGCCTGGGCGTGGTGCACGGCGTGCAGCGGCTCTGACGGCGGCTGGCCGTCGCCCCGCGGCGGCCCCTACAATCAGGCTCCCCTGACTGCGCCGAGGTCCGCCATGCCCCGTGAACCCATCAGCACCCCACGTGCCCCGGCCGCCATCGGACCCTATTCGCAGGCCGTGCGCGCCGGCGGCACGGTCTACCTGTCGGGCCAGATTCCGCTCGATCCGGCCACCGGCGAGCTGGTGCACGCCGACATCGCCACCGAAGCGCGGCGCGTCTTCGACAACCTGCAGGCGGTCTGCGAGGCTGCCGGTGGCTCGATGGACGACGTCGCCCGCGTCGGCATCTACCTCACCGACCTGTCGGATTTCGCCGCGGTGAACGCCGTCATGGCCGACTATTTCCAGGCGCCTTACCCGGCGCGCTCCACCATCCAGGTGTCGGCGCTTCCGCGCGGCGCGCGGGTCGAGGTGGACGCCGTACTCGTCACCGGCTGACGCGATGCCGCGACCGCCGCGCCGCAGCGGCACCCGCGAAGGCGCCGCCGCGATGGCGCCTTCCGGCGCGCAATCGCTGTCCACGCTGCCCGGCGTGGGCCCGAAGGTGGCTGAGAAATTCGCCGTGCGCGGCCTGCTCAGCGTGCAGGACCTCTGGCTGCACCTGCCCCTGCGCTACGAAGACCGCACCCGCATCACGCCCATCGCGTCGCTGTTCCCCGGCCAGTCGGCCCAGGTGGAGGCGAGGGTGGAGGCCGTGGAGCGCAGCTTCCGCTATCGGCCCACCCTGCGCGTGGCCGTCGCCGATGCGTCGCGCGGCACGCTGGTGCTGCGGTTCTTCCACTTCAACCGCGCGCAGCTGGCGCTGTTCGTGCCGGGCCGCCGCATCCTCTGCTACGGCGAGGCGCGCCCCGGCCAGCATGGCCTGGAAATGGTGCATCCGAGCTACCGCCTGCTGGGCGAAGGCGCCGACGCGGGCGTGCACGATCGGCTCGACCCGGTCTATCCGGCGGTGGAGGGGCTGGGGCCGCAGTCGCTGTCCCGGCTGATCGGCGAGGCGCTGGAGCGCCTGCCGCCGGCCGAGGAACTGGAGCTGCTGCCCGCCGGCCTGCGCGACCGCCTCGGGCTGCCGACGCTGCGCGAAGCGCTGCTCACGGCGCATCGCCCGCCGCCGGACACCAACCTGCGCGACTTCGAGCTGGGCGTGCATCCGGCGCTGCGGCGCCTGGCCATCGAGGAGTTGCTGGCCCACCACCTCAGCCTTCGCCGCCAGCGCATCGCGCTGCGCGCCCACGGCGCCATGCCGGTGCGGCCGGCCGGCAAGCTGGCGGCGTCGTTGAGGCGCACGCTCAGGTTCGAACTCACCGGTGCACAGAAGCGCGTGCTGGCCGACGTGGCCAAGGACATGTCGCGGCCCGAGCCGATGCTGCGCCTGGTGCAGGGCGACGTGGGCAGCGGCAAGACCGTGGTGGCGGCCCTGGCGGCGGCCAACGCCGTGGAGGCCGGCCGCCAGGTCGCGCTGATGGCCCCGACCGAACTGCTGGCCGAGCAGCACCTGGTCAACTTCCGCGCCTGGTTCGAGCCGCTCGGCCTGCGTGTGGCCTGGCTGGCCGGCAAGGTCACCGGCAAGGCGCGTGCGGCGGTGCTGGCGGAGATTGCCAGCGGCCAGGCCCAGGTGGTGGTGGGTACGCATGCGCTGATGCAGGACAAGGTGGTTTTCTCCAGCCTGGCGCTGGCGATCGTGGACGAACAGCACCGCTTCGGCGTGCACCAGCGCCTTGCCCTGCGCGACAAGGGCCTGAGCGGCCGCCAGGTGCCGCACCAGCTGGTGATGACCGCCACGCCCATCCCGCGCACGCTGGCCATGTCGGCCTACGCCGACCTGGACGTGTCGGTGATTGACGAGATGCCGCCCGGCCGCACGCCCGTGCAGACGGTCGCCATCAGCGGCGACCGCCGCGGCGACGTGGTGGACCGCATCCGCGCCGCCTGCGCCGAGGGCCGCCAGGCCTATTGGGTGTGCACCCTGATCGAGGACAGCGAGGAAGTGGAGGCGCAGGCCGCGCAGTCCACCCACGCCCAGCTGGAGATGCTGCTGCCCGGGCTGCGCGTGGGGCTGCTGCACGGGCGCATGAAGCCGGCGGAAAAGCAGTCGGTTATGGCCGATTTCAAGGCGGGCCGGCTGCAGCTGTTGGTGGCCACCACGGTGATCGAGGTGGGCGTGGACGTGCCCAACGCCAGCCTGATGGTGATCGAGAACGCCGAGCGCCTGGGCCTGGCCCAGCTGCACCAGCTGCGCGGCCGGGTGGGCCGCGGTGCCGCGGCGTCCAGCTGCGTGCTGATGTACAAGCCGCCGCTGTCGCAGATGGCGCGCGAGCGGCTGGAGGTGATGCGCGCCAGCACCGACGGTTTCCTGATCGCGGAAAAGGACCTCGAGCTGCGCGGCCCCGGCGAGCTGCTGGGCACGCGCCAGACGGGCCTGGCCAGCTTCCGCGTGGCCGACCTGGTGCGCGACGCGCACCTGCTTCCCGAAGTGCACGCCGCCGCCGAGGCGCTGCTGGCGCAGGCGCCGGCGCTGGCGGACCGGCTGGTGGAGCGCTGGGTCGGCGGCGCGGCGAAGTTCGCCGGCGCCTGAGGCCCGTTTTCCATTCCAGCGGCCTGCTCTTGCATACTCCGGGCATGGACGACCGCATACCGCTTCTGATCGACACCGACCCGGGCGTGGACGACGCGCTGGCCCTGCTGATGGCCTTCGCCGATCCGCGCCACCGCCTGCTGGGGCTGACCATCGCCGCGGGCAACGTCGGTCTTCGCCACACCGTGGCCAATGCGCTCAAGCTGTGCGAGGTCGCCGGGGTGGACGTGCCGGTGTTCGCCGGCTGCCCGGTGCCGCTGCTGCACGCGGCCGACGACGCTGCCTACGTGCACGGCCAGGATGGCTTCGGCGACACCGGCTACGCGCCGTCGTCGCGAACCGCGCAGGACGAACACGCCGCGCTGGCCATCATCCGCCTGGCCAGGGAACACGCCGGCCGGCTGCTGCTGGTCACGCTGGGCCCGCTGACCAACCTGGCCCTGGCCGTGCGCCTGGACCCCGACCTGCCATCGCGTGTCGGCCGGCTGGTGGTCATGGGCGGGGCGGTGACGGGGCAGGGCAATACCTCGATCCCGGCCGAGTTCAACATCGCCTTCGATCCCGAGGCCGCCGACGTGGTGATGCGGGCGTTCCCGGACTTCGAACTGGTGGACTGGGAAGCCGTGACCCGCCACGGCCTGCAGCACGCGGACGTGGCGGCCTGGCTGGCCGCCGGCGACGTCCGCGGCCAGTTCTACGAGCGGATCTCGCGCGCCAACCGGGCGCGCCCGGCGGACCATCGCGGCGGCCGCTGGCTCAGCGCCGATGCGCTGGCGATGGCGGCCGCGCTGGAGCCGGAAGGCGTGCTGCGGGCCGAACACCGTTACCTGGCCGTGGAGCTGGAAGGTCGCCACAGCCGGGGTGCCACCCTGGTGGACTGGCAGCGGCGAACCGGCCGCCCGGCCAACGCCCGTATCGTCATGGATTACGACCAGGCCCGGTTCGAGGCGCGGCTGCGGGCCGCGCTGGGGGCCTGAGCCCGGGGCAGGCCCAGGCTTGCGGCGGACGCCGGGCCGGGCCTATAATGACGGTCTTTTCCCACGCAAACACCGGCGGAGCAATAGCCATGAAGGCCGACATCCATCCGAACTACAAAGAAGTCGTCTTCCAGGACCTGTCCTCCGACTTCGCGTTCCTGACCCGTTCGACCCTGTCCAGCAAGGACAAGATCACCTGGACGGACGGCAACGAATACGCCCTGATCAAGGTCGACATCACCTCCGCGTCGCACCCGTTCTACACGGGCAAGCAGAAGGTCATGGACACCGGCGGCCGCGTCGACCGCTTCCGCAAGCGCTACGCCAAGTAATCGCCCGCCCCCGGGACACCGGGTCGCGGCAGGAAAGGCCACCTCCGGGTGGCCTTTTTCGTTCCGGGGCAACCCCTACCAAGGTTCATGCTGCCGTCACTGACTTGGCCGCGGGCCCTGTGAGATACTTCGGCGAATGGTGGCCGCCCCGGCGGTCCCTGCCAATCTCAGTAGCGAACGCCGCGCCAGAGCCTTCGTGGATGCGGGTCGCGCCATCCCTGAAAGGAGTCAGCCCGTGTCCGACAACAAGAGCGTTGTGCTCAACGCCGCCGGCAAGAACGTCGAGCTTCCCGTCTATTCCGGCACCCTCGGCGCGCCCTGCGTCGACATCACGCGCCTGCCCAAGGAAACGGGTCTGTTCACCTACGACCCGGGCTTCGTGGCCACCGCCAGCTGCCGCAGCGCGGTCACCTACATCGACGGCGACGAGGGCGTGCTGCTTTACCGCGGCTACCCCATCGAGCAGCTGGCCAAGAGCTCGAACTTCCTGGAAGTCAGCTACCTGCTGATGAACGGCGAGCTGCCCAACAAGGAACAGTTCGGCAAGTTCGAGCACGAAGTCACCCACCACACCATGATGCACGAGGCCTTCAAGGGCTTCCTGGGCGGCTTCCGCCACGATGCGCACCCGATGGCGATGCTGTGCGGCATGATCGGTTCGCTGGCCGCGTTCTACCACAGCGACCTGGACCTGGAAGACCCGGAACAGCGCCGCCTGGCCGCCATCCGCCTGCTGGCCAAGGTGCCCACCATCGCCGCCGCCTGCTACCGCTATTCCATCGGCTGGCCGGTGCGCTACCCGCGCAACAACCTCGAGTACGTCGAGCGCTTCCTGCACATGATGTTCGAAGTGCCCAGCGAACCCTTCGCGATGAAGCCCATCGCCGCCAAGGCGCTGGACCTGCTGTTCATCCTGCACGCCGACCACGAACAGAACGCCTCCACGTCCACCGTCCGCCTGGTCGGTTCCACCGGCGCCAACCCCTACGCCTGCGTGGCCGCGGGCGTGGCCGCGCTCTGGGGCCCGGCGCACGGCGGCGCCAACGAGGCCGTGCTCAAGATGCTGTCGGAAATCGGCCGCCCGGAGGACGTCTCCAAGGCCGTGGACCGCGCCAAGGACAAGAACTCCGGCTTCCGCCTGATGGGATTCGGCCACCGCGTGTACAAGAACTTCGACCCGCGCGCCACGATCATCCGCGAGATGTGCCACGAAGTGCTGGCCGAGCTGGGCGTGAACGACCCCATGCTGGAAGTGGCCATGCGGCTGGAAGAGGCCGCGCTCAAGGACGACTACTTCGTGCAGCGCAAGCTCTACCCGAACGTCGACTTCTACTCGGGCATCATCTACAAGGCGCTGGGCATCCCGACCGAGATGTTCACGGTGATGTTCGCCATCGCCCGCACCGCCGGCTGGGTGTCGCACTGGCTGGAACAGCAGACCGACCCGGAAGCCAAGATCGGCCGCCCGCGCCAGATCTACACCGGCGCCGCCAGCCGCAACTACGTGTCGCTCGACCAGCGCTGAACCCGCTGCAAGGCTGGCCACGACGACGCCCCGCTCCGCGGGGCGTTCGTTTTCGTGGGCCGGGTGGCCTTGGGCTGCGTCAGGCCTCGCCGGCGCCCATCAGGCGGCGGAGCGCGGCCGCGGAGGCCCGGTGCAGCGGGGTGGCGTCCTGCGGCTCCAGCGGGGCCTGGCGCAGCGAGGCGTGCGGCAGCACCACCAGTTCGAAGTCCACGCCGTCGGCCGTGAAGTGCCAGCAGGGCAGGTCCGCGCTGCGGTCGCGGTCGAGCCGGATGCGGCGCACGCCCGCCACGGCGGGAATGCGCTGGTCGTGCAGGAAGCGCGCCACGTCGTCGGGGTCGTGCGGGTGCAGGTGCAGCAGCACGCCCGTGCGGGCGCCGGCGGTGCCCTCGAGCACGGGGCCGGTGAGGCGGGGGTCGAACGCGGCCAGGAAAGCCATCGCCTGCAGCGCCGCGTCGCGCAGCAGGCCCAGGGCCGGTGCCGGGGCGGCGCCGAACAGGCGCTGGCGCTCGGCCAGCGCCTCCCGTATCAGCGTGGCGTCGGGCAGTTCGCCCTCGTCGCGAACGCCGAGCCGCGCGGCCGCCTTGCGCCGCGCCTGGTCGATGTCCACCTGTTCGCCCCCGGCCAGCAGCCGGGCCGCTTCCTGCGCCACGAGCAGCCGGCGCTGGCGGGTGCGCGGGTCGTCCGGGCGCGCTGGGCGATGGGGGCGCTTGGGGCTCATGGCGTTCGCCGGCGGAGGCGCTAGAAGATGTCGAACGCCTCTTCGTTGCTCAGCTCCGGCTCCAGGTCGAAGCCGCTGCTGGTGATCCGGTCGTAGTCCTCGCGCTTGAAGTACTCCTGGATCGAACCGGGGCTGCCGTCGGGCATCAGGCGCCCGGAAGACGGGTTGATGGAGGCCGTGACGATGCCGGCGGGCACTTCGGGCACCACCACCGGCACGCCGTCCAGGGCCGTGCGCATGTATCCGATCCAGATCGGCAGGGCGGCCTTGCCGCCGTACTCGCCGCGGCCCAGGGTGTTGAAGTCGTCCTTGCCCACCCAGACCGTGGTCACCAGGTCGCCGCCGAGGCCGGAGAACCAGGCGTCGCGGTACTCGTTGGTGGAGCCTGTCTTGCCGCCGATGTCGTCGCGCCCGAGCACCTTGGCCGCGGTGGCCGTGCCGCGCTTCACCACGTCCTTGAGCACCGACGTGATCATGAAGGCGGTGCGCTCGTCGATGGCGCGCGGCGCCAGCACCAGCGGGCCCTCGGGCACGGCGGCAGGCTGGGCTGCCGGTGCGGCGGTGCCGGTCGCCTCGGCGACGGGTTCGCCGGCGGGGGCCTGTGAGCCGAAGTCAAAGCCGTCCACCACGGTGGTGGCGCGCTGTTCGCCGGCCTCGCGGCCCGGGCAGCCGCGGCAGGCGCGCGGCGGGGTGGCCTGCGACAGCACCACGCCGTCGCGGTCGAGCACGCGGTCGATGAACCAGGGGTCCACCCGGAAGCCGCCGTTGGCGAACACGGCGTAGCCGCGCGCGATGGACATCGGCGTGAGCGACGAGGTGCCCAGCGACATCGACAGGTTCGGCGGCAGGCTCTGCTGGCTGAAGCCGAACTGGGTGATGTAGCGGCTGGCGAAGTCCACGCCGATGGCGTCCAGCAGGCGCACCGAGACCAGGTTGCGCGACTGCACCATCGCCTCGCGCAGGCGCATCGGCCCGGCGAAGTTGCCGGCGTCGTTCTGCGGCCGCCAGACGTTGCCGGCGCGGTCGCGGAACACCACCGGGGCATCGAGCACGATGCTGCCCGGGCCGAAGCCGCGCTCGAACGACGCGGCATACACGAACGGCTTGAAGCTCGAGCCGGGCAAGCGCTGGGCCTGCGTGGCGCGGTTGAACTTGTTGAGGCCGAAGCTGAAGCCGCCCACCAGCGCCCGGATGGCGCCGTCCTCGGGCTGCAGCGACACCAGCGCGGCCTGCGCCAGCGGGATCTGCGCCAGCAGCAGTTCCGGCTTCGGGGCGGGCGCGGCGGCCGCAAGGGCGGGGGTCGCGCCGGCGGGCGTGGCGGGCGTGACCGGCGTCGGGGCTTCGGTGAAGCGCACCACGTCACCGCGCTTGAGAAGCGCCTTGGGCGTCTTGCCGGTCCAGCGAAGCGCCTTGGCGTCGAGCAGCACCGGCTCGGCGCCGGCGGTCACCAGGCGCACGCTGTCGCCCTCGAAGCCCGACACGATGCCCGCGGCCAGGCCACCCAGCGGCGGGTAGGCGCGCAGCCGCTTGCGCAGCGCCGCGTCATCCTCCGCATCGGCCAACGCCAACTGCGCCTCCGGGCCGCGGTAGCCGTGCCGGCGGTCGTACTCAAGCAGGCCCGACTGCACCGAGCGCGCGGCGGCAGCCTGGTGCGCGCCGTCAATCGTGGTGTAGACGCGCAGGCCGCTGGTGGTGGCTTCGGCGCCGTAGCGCTGCTCCATCTCGGCGCGGACCATCTCGGCCAGGTAAGGCGCCTCGACTTCCACCTTGGGCTCGTGCGGGCTGGCATTCATGGGCTCGGCGACGGCGGCCTGCTCCTGCGCGGGCGTGATCATGCCTTCCTCGCGCATGCGCAGCAGCACGTAGTTGCGCCGCACCAGGGCACGCTCGGGGTTGATGATCGGGTTGCCGCTGGACGGGAACTTGGGGATGGAGGCCAGCGTGGCGGCTTCGGCCAGGGTCAGCTGGTCGAGGGTCTTGCCGTAGTAGTAATCCGCCGCCGCGGCGACGCCGTAGGCGCGATTGCCGAAGAAACTCTTGTTGAGGTAGAGCTCCAGGATTTCGTCCTTGCTCAGCTCGCGCTCCATCTTCAGCGCCAGGAATATCTCGGTCAGCTTGCGGGTGTAGGAGTATTCCGAGCTCAGGAAGAACTGCTTGGCGACCTGCTGGGTGATGGTGCTGCCGCCCGCGACCCGGCGGTCGTCGGTGGTGGCCAGCAGCCAGACGGCGCGGCTGATGCCGCGCCAGTCGATGCCGGGATGCTCGTAGAACCGGGCGTCCTCGATGGCGATGAAGGTCTGCTTGACGTGCAGCGGCACGTCCTCGATCTCGACCGGGAAGCGGCGGGTCTCGCCGATCAGTGCGACCAGCCTGCCGTCGCGGGTGTAGATGCTCAGGGGCACCTGGAGCTGCACGTTGCGCAGTTCCTGGACGTCGGGCAGCCGGGGCGCGATGAGCCAGTAGAGGATGCCCAGGGCGATGACCCCGAGCAGCGCGAGCCCCGCGAACAGGTACAGTAGCCGGCGCAACAGTCGTACGAAACGGGCCATCCAGGGCCTCTCCCGAGGTTTACATCGTCATGGGGCAGGGAGTATAGAACGGGCCATGACCCGGAAGATGTCGTGGGGGCGGCCGGATTCCGGGGCCGAATGCGTCTAGGTTAGGGGAGCGAAAGGGCTGGCCGACAGGCGCCAAGGCGTCCGTGCAGGGGGGGGGCATTGCCATTTGGCAATTTTTCGTTATTTAATGTGATGGCGCACCATTCGCTTGTAAGCGCCCGTCGGAAGGGGAGAAACCGTGGGTCTTTTCGGAAATGCCAAGACACCGCTCGTCGGTCTGGACATCAGTTCCACGGCCGTCAAGCTTTTGCAGCTGACTGAGTCAGGTGGCCGTTATCGCGTGGAGCACTACGCGGTCGAGCCCCTGCCGCCCAATGCCGTGGTCGAGAAGAACATCGTCGAGGTCGAGGCCGTCGGCGAGGCGATCAAGCGGGCCGTGGCCCGCTCGGGCACCAAGGCCAGGCACGCTGCCGCCGCCGTTTCGGGCTCGTCCGTGATCACCAAGATCATCCCCATCCAGGGCGACCTGGACCAGGATTCGCTTGAGGACCAGGTCCAGCTCGAGGCGTCGAACTACATCCCGTACCCCATCGACGAAGTCAGCATCGACTTCGAGGTGCTCGGCCCGGTCCCCAGCAACCCGGAAATGATCCAGGTGCTGCTGGCCGCGTCCCGCACCGAGAACGTCGAACTGCGCCAATCCGCGCTCGAGCTGGGCGGCCTGACCGCCAAGGTCATCGACGTCGAGGCGTTCGCGATGGAGAACGCCTTCAAGCTGGTCTCCGACCAGCTGTCGGTGCCCAAGGACGCCATCGTCGCCCTGGTGGACATCGGCGCCACCATGACCACGCTGAACGTGCTTCGTGGCCAGCGCAGCATCTACACCCGCGAACAGGTCTTCGGCGGCAAGCAGCTGACCGACGAAGTCATGCGCCGCTACGGCCTGAGCTACGACGAAGCCGGCCTCGCCAAGCGCCAGGGCGGCCTGCCCGAGAGCTACGAGGTCGAGGTGCTGGAGCCGTTCAAGGAAGCCCTGGTCCAGCAGGTCAGCCGACTGCTGCAGTTCTTCTACGCCGGCAGCGACTTCAACCGCGTTGACCAGGTCGTGCTGGCCGGCGGTTGCGCGTCCATCGCCGGCATCGGCAACCTCGTCGAGGAACAGCTCGGCGTCCCGACCGTCATCGCCAACCCGCTCGCCAACATGGCGCTCGGTCCCCGCGTCCAGGCCCATGCCCTGGCGCAGGACGCACCGGCGCTGATGATTGCCTGCGGCCTGGCCCTGAGGAGCTTCGACTGATGGCCAGAATCAACCTGCTTCCCTGGCGCGCAGAGCGGCGCAAGCTCCGCCAGAAGGAATTCGTCAGCATGCTGGGCCTGGCGGCGATCATCGCCCTGCTCGTCAGCTTCCTGATCGTGATGTACTTCAACGGTCAGCTCGAAGGCCAGCAGAACCGGAATGCCTACCTGCGCGAACAGATCGTCCTCGTCGACCAGCAGATCCTCGAGATCGAGGAGCTGGACAAGAAGAAGGCCAACCTGCTGGCGCGCAAGGAAGTGATCGAGCAGCTGCAGGCCAGCCGGTCCCAGATGGTGCACCTGTTCGACCAACTGGTCCGCACGATCCCCGAAGGTGTGCGCCTGAGCTCGATCAAGCAGAGCGGGCAAACCCTGACGCTCGAGGGCCTGGCGCAGTCCAACGCGCGCGTCAGCTCCTACATGCGCAATCTCGAGGACTCGGGCTGGATGACCAACCCCGACCTGACCATCATCGAGACCAAGGGCGAGGACAAGGGCCTGCCGAACGTCTTCTCGCTCAAGGTGACGCTCAAGAGCCCGTCCACGCCTGAGGAAGAAGAGGCCGCCGCTGCCGCCGCCGCGCCGGCGCCCGCCGCCGCCCCGGTTGCCCCGGCCGCCGCGCCTGTTGCCGGAGGTGCCCTGTGAGCAGCAAGAAAGTCGACCTTCGAAACCTTGATTTCAACAACTCCGGCGCTTGGCCGACGCAAGTCAAGCTGGGTGCCTGCATCCTGCTGGTCGTGGTAGTGGTGGGCCTGGCCTGGTACCTGTTCGTCAGCGACAAGCGCGCGCTGATCGCCAACGAGGAAGCCACCGAGGCGACCCTGCGCACCGAGTTCCAGACCAAGCAGGGCAAGGCCGCCAACCTCGAGCCGCTCAAGCAGCAGCTGGCCCAGATGGAAGTGATGCTGCAGCAGATGCTGCGCCAGCTGCCCAGCAAGAACGAGATGCCCGACCTCATCGTCGACGTTTCCCAGACGGCCCTGGCCAGCGGCATCAACAACGAGCTGTTCCAGCCCGGCGCGGAAACGATGCTCGAGTTCTACGCCGAGAAGCCGATCGCACTGCGCATGGCGGGCACGTACCACCAGTTCGGCGCCTTCGTCAGCGGCGTGGCCTCGCTGCCGCGCGTGGTCATCATGACCATGCACGACATCTCCCTGAAGCCGCGCGGTGACGGTGACCAGACCCTGGTGCTGGAGGGCACGGTGAAGACGTACCGATACCTTGATGAAGACGAGTCCGCTGCCGCAGCACCTGCGGCCGCCCCGGTCGCCGGGGGGGTGCCGTGATGGCCGTCCTCAACGCCCGTACCCTGGTTCGCGGCCTCGTCCTGTGCGCCGCCGTCGTCTCGATCTCCGCCTGCACCCGCGGCAGCCGCGACCTGGAGGCCTGGGTGGCCGAAGTGAAATCGCAGCCGGCGCCGCCGCTCGATCCGCTGCCGGTCATGAAGCAGTTCGAAACCTTCGAGTATGCCGCGCAGAACCTGCGTGACCCCTTCAGCGCACCGACTGCTGACCAGGACGGTGGCGGCCTGCGGCCCGACCCGGACCGCCGCAAGGAGGTCCTCGAGGCCTTCCCGCTCGACAGCCTGGACATGGTCGGCACGATCGGAAGCGGCGGCGGGATCATCGGCCTGGTCATGGGGCCGGACAAGGTGACCTACCGCGTCCGCCCGGGCAACTACATGGGGCTCAGCGATGGTCGCGTTACCGGGGTCTTCGATGACCGCGTTGAAATGGTCGAACTCGTACCTGATGGGGCCGGCGGTTGGCTTGAGCGTCAAGCCAAAATCGCCCTTGAAGACAATTGATTGGGGGAATGCACGATGACCGCGAATAAAACGATCGGCCAGGGGAAGGGCAGCAAGCGCACTTGGTTGCTGGCCATGGGAGCGCTCGCCGTCGGCATGACGGCGTCGCTGTCCGCCTTGGCTGCGAACGTCCTTCAGGACGTGCGTTATGCATCGGCCCCCGGGGGCAAGGTCGACATCACCCTGCAGTTCGCAGAGCCGGTGGGTGACGTCCAGGCCTTCACGACCGACACGCCGCCGCGCATCGCGGTGGACCTGCCGGAAACGACCAACGGGCTGAGCCAGCGCCGGGTCGTCATCGGCAGCGGCGCCACTTCGGCGGTTTCCGCCGTCGAGGCCGGTGGCCGGACCCGCGTCGTGGTCGACCTGTTCCGCCCCGCGGGCTACACCACCCGCAGCTCCGGCAACCTGCTGGTGCTGACGGTGGACGCCGGCGCGGTGCAGAGCATGGCCTCGAACACCATGGCCAACCCCTCCGACCCGACCAAGCGCGTCGCGACCGGCATCGAGGTCGCCAACATCGACTTCCGCCGCGGCGAGAACGGCGCCGGTCGCGTGATCCTTCGCTTCAATGGCGACGGCGCCGCTGCCGACATGCGCAACGAAGGTTCCAAGGTGGTCGTGGACGTCGCCAACGCCAGCATCCCGGAGAACCTGCGCCGGCGCCTGGACGTGACCGATTTCGCCACCCCGGTGCAGAGCCTGGAGCCGGACAGCAATGCCGGCACCACGCGCCTGGTGATCAACACCAACGGCGCCTACGACTCGATGGCCTACCAGACGGGCAACGAATACGTCATCGAGGTCACGCCCAAGCGTGCCGCGGTGATCGCCTCGGCCCCGGCCGCCCGCGCCGCGGGTGCGGTGGCGGGTGAAGCGCCGGCGCAGGGCTACACCGGTCGCGCCGTGACCTTCAACTTCCAGGACGTGCCGGTTCGCACGGTGCTGCAGCTGATTGCCGAGGAGTCCAACCTCAACGTGGTCGCCTCCGACACGGTGCAGGGCAATGTTACGCTCCGCCTGATCAACGTGCCCTGGGACCAGGCCATGGAGATCGTCCTGCGCGCCAAGCAGCTCGACAAGCGCCGCGACGGCAACGTGATCTGGGTTGCTCCGCAGAGGGAAATCGCCGACTTCGAGAAGGCCCGGGCCGACGCCCGCATCGCCCTCGAGGACCGCGAAGAGCTCGTCACCGAGTACATCGCGATCAACTACGGCAACGCCGAGGAAATCGCCAAGCTCCTGACTGAAGACAGCAAGAGCAGTGGCAGTGGCGGTGCGTCTGCGGGTGGCGCCACCTCGAACAAGGGCTTCCTGTCGCCGCGCGGCAGCGTCAGCTTTGATAACCGCACCAACACGCTGCTTCTCATCGACATTCCCAAAAAGATCCAGGAAGTCCGCCAGCTGCTCGCAACTCTTGACCGCCCGGTCGATCAGGTCCTGATCGAAGCGCGCATCGTCGTGGCCTCGGAGACTTTCGCTCGCGAACTGGGCGTCATCTTCGGTGTGCAGGACCGCGTTGGTACGCTGCCGGGCGCAGCGGCGGTAGGTGAAACCACCACCGATTCGGGCTTCCTCGTTGGTCTTCCTGCTACCACGCCAGCCGGCTTGCTCAACCTGAGCATCCTGCGCAGCGACATCCAGCTTGATCTCGAGCTGTCTGCGCTCGAGGAAGAAGGTCGCGGCGAAGTCGTCTCCAATCCCCGCGTAATCACCGCCAACCAGCGTGAAGCGATCATCCGCCAGGGCGACGAAGTCGGTTACCTGACCATCCAACCTGCCACCACACCGGGTGCGGTGGCCCAGGCTACCGTGGCATTCAAGGAAGTGCTGCTTGAGCTCAAGGTCACCCCGACCATCACCCAGGACGGCCGCGTCTACCTGAACCTGATGGTGAAGAAGGACGAGGTCAGCGAGCTGATAGACAACCCGGCGGGTGGCTTCGTACCCCAGATCGCCCGTCGCGAAGTCAGCACCGCCGTCCTGATCGACAATGGCCAGACGGTCGTGGTCGGCGGCGTGTATGAGTTCAGCAGCCGCGAGGACCTGCGCAAGGTTCCGTTCCTGGGCGACCTGCCGGTGCTGGGCAACCTGTTCAAGAACCGCAGCAAGCAGTCCGACAAGGCTGAACTGCTGATCTTCGTCACCCCCCGCATCCTGCAGGTTTCCCGCAAGGGCTGAGGGTTGGCACAAGGCAACAAGGAGCAGGGCCGCGCAAGCGGCCCTGTTTCGTTGTGGGGGGCGATGGCCCGTGGCGCGATCGGCCACCACGCCAAAGTGCGAACGCGCGGTGCCGCCTAGCACCGCCGGCCCACCCCCGCAACGGAGACAAGCGGCGCCCGCTGGGGGAAAATGGCCTGCCCCGCCCATGCGGCGGGCCGCCCGACTCCTCCTAGCCGAAGCCGCCCACCATGAGCACCGCCACGCCGTCCCGCCGCGATCTCGCCAACGCCATCCGCTTCCTGGCCATGGACGCCGTCGAGGCGGCCAAGTCGGGCCACCCGGGCATGCCGATGGGCATGGCCGACATCGCCGAAGTGCTCTGGAACGACTTCCTGCGGCACAACCCGAACAACCCCAAGTGGTTCAACCGCGACCGCTTCGTGCTGTCCAACGGCCACGGCTCGATGCTGATCTATGCGCTGCTGCACCTGAGCGGCTACGACCTGCCCATCGACCAGCTCAAGAAGTTCCGCCAGCTGCACAGCAAGACCGCCGGCCACCCCGAGTTCGGCCACACGCCCGGCGTCGAAACCACCACCGGTCCGCTGGGCCAGGGCCTGGCCAACGCCGTGGGCATGGCGCTGGCGGAGAAGCTGCTCGCGCAGCGCTTCAACCGCCCTGAGTTCGAAGTGGTGGACCACACCACCTGGGTGTTCCTGGGCGACGGCTGCCTGATGGAAGGCGTGTCGCACGAGGCCGCGTCGCTGGCCGGCACCTGGGGCCTGGGCAAGCTGGTGGCGTTCTGGGACGACAACCGCATCTCGATTGACGGCGACACTTCGGGCTGGTTCACCGACGACACCGCCGCGCGCTTCGAGGCCTACGGCTGGCAGGTCATCCGCGGCGTGGACGGCCACGACCCGGTCGAGATTTCCCAGGCCATCCGCACGGCGCAGGCCGAGGCGGACCGCCCGACGCTCATCTGCTGCCGCACCACGATCGGCTTCGGTGCCCCGACCAAGCAGGGCAAGGAGTCCACCCACGGTGCGCCGTTGGGCAAGGACGAGATTGCGGGCGCGCGCGAACTCCTGGGCTGGCCGCACGCGCCGTTCGAGATCCCGCAGGCCATTTCCGACGGCTGGCGCGCCGGCAACACCGGCCTGGTGCGCGAGGAACAGTGGAACCGAATGTTCGACGCCTATGCCAAGGCCCATCCGGCGCTGGCCGCGGAACTGGTGCGTCGCTCACACGCCGGACTGCCGGAATGTTTTGCCGACGCCGCGCAGGCGTATATCGCCAAGCTGCAGCAGGACGGCCCGGTGGTGGCTTCGCGCAAGGCGTCGCAGATGGCGCTGGACGCCTTCGGTCCGCTGCTGCCGGAACTGATCGGCGGTTCGGCCGACCTGGCGCATTCCAACCTCACGCTGTGGAAGGGCAGCAAGTCGGTCACCAGCAATGACGCCAACGCCAACTACGTGCACTACGGCGTGCGCGAGTTCGGCATGAGCGCCATCAGCAACGGCATTGCGCTGCACGGCGGTTTCATTCCCTACGACGCCACCTTCCTGGTGTTCTCCGACTACTCGCGCAACGCCCTGCGCATGTCCGCGCTCATCCCCACGCGCGCCATCCACGTGTTCACGCACGACTCGATCGGCCTGGGCGAGGACGGCCCGACGCACCAGCCGGTGGAACACCTGGCGTCGCTGCGCTACATCCCCAACAACGACGTCTGGCGCCCCTGCGACGCGGTGGAGTCGGCCGCCTGCTGGCAGGCCGCCATCGAGCGCACCGATGGCCCCAGCTGCCTGGTCTTCAGCCGCCAGAACCTGGCCCACCAGCCGCGCACGGCGCAGCAGCTGGGCGATATCGCCCGCGGCGGCTACGTGCTCAGCGACCCGGCCGAAGCCCGCTTCGACCTCATCTTCATCGCCACCGGCTCCGAAGTGGAGCTGGCGATGGAGGCCATGCGCCGCCTGGCCAGCGAGGGCATCCAGGCCCGCGTGGTGTCCATGCCCTGCGCCGAGGTGTTTGACCGCCAGCCGCTGGAGTGGCGCGAGGCGGTGCTGCCCTCGTGGTGCCGCAAGCGCGTGGCGGTGGAAGCCGGCGTTACCGGTTATTGGCGCAAGTACGTGGGCCTGGACGGCGCGGTGGTGGGCATCGACACCTTCGGCGCCTCGGCGCCGGCCGACCAGCTGTACCACTTCTTCGGCATCACCGTGGACGCTGCCGTGGACGCCGCCAAGGCGCTTCGATAGCGCGAACAGGCAGGCCCGGCCGTTTCAGCGGGTCGGGCCAGGGGCGCAGAAGGTGCCGTGCAGCGACGCAATGATGTCGTGCACCAGGCCGTCGTGCACCGAGTAGTAGACCGTCTGCGCTTCACGGCGCGTGCTCACCAGCTCCTTTTCCCGCAGCACCGCCAGGTGCTGCGACAGGGCCGACTGGCTCAGGTCCACCAGCGCGTTGATCTCGCCCACCGACATCTCGCGTTCGATCAGCAGGCACAGCACACGCAGGCGCTGCGGGTTCGCCATGGCCTTGAGAAGGTCGGCCGCTTCGTTGGCCCGCGCCTGCATCTGCAGCGCGGGGGACTCGGGCCTCGGTACGGGCTTGCGGCTCATGCCCCGGCGCCGCCTTCCACCGCGCGGCCCTGTTCCGACCAGGCCATGAAGCCACCGGCCAGCGACAGCGGCTGGACGAAGCCCAGGCGCATCAGCGCCTCGGCCGCCAATGCCGAGCGCCCGCCGCTGCGGCAGTAAAGCACCACGGGCTGGTCACGATGGGCCAGCGCCGGGTCGCGCTCGCAGTTCACCGCGGGATGCCCGTCCACCTCGAACTCCAGGACGCCTCGGGGAATGCTGACCGCGCCCGGGACATGGCCGGCGCCGAACTCCGCCGGCTCGCGCACGTCGATGACCGGGACGCCCCGGGCCTGCAGCGAGGCCAGCTCGGCGGCGTCTATCTCCCGAATCCGGGCCTTGGCCTCGGCCACCAGCTGCTGGACGGTTTGACGCATGTCGGGACTCCCGTGGGTTTTCGTCATATTATCATTGAAATCTAATTAAGCCAGCCCTAATATACGCAAACGGCAGATCCAGCCACCCTGGATTCAGGAGCATCGCATGGCGCACATCGTGGTTCTGGGAGCAGGCATCGGCGGTATGACCGCCGCCTACGAAATCCGGGAAAAGCTGGCCGACGAGCACCGGATAACGGTGGTGGGCGAGGGCGAGCAGTTCTCCTTCACGCCGTCCAACCCCTGGGTGGCCGTGGGCTGGCGCAAGCCAGCCGAAATCCAGGTCGGTGTCCGACCCCACCTGGCGCGCAAGGGCATCGCGTTCGATGCCGCGGGCGCCGAGCGCGTGGTGCCGGAGGAGAACCACCTGCTGATGCGCGATGGCCGCAGGCTCGACTACGACTACCTGGTCATCGCCACGGGGCCCCGGCTGGCCTTCGATGAAGTGCCGGGGCTCGGCCCGTCGGGCCACACCCAGTCGGTCTGCACCACGCCCCACGCCACCGACGCCTGGTCAGCCTACGAGGCCTTCCTGCAGGACCCGGGCCCGATCGTGGTGGGCGCCGCGGCCGGCGCCAGCTGCTTCGGCCCGGCCTACGAGTTCGCGATGATCCTCGACGCCGACCTGCGCAAGCGCAAGATGCGCGACAAGGTGCCCATGACCTACGTCAGCTCCGAGCCCTACGTCGGCCACATGGGCCTGGGCGGTGTCGGCGATTCCAAAACCCTGCTCGAGTCGGAGTTCCGCCAGCGCCACATCAAGTGGATCGTCAACGCCAGGATCCAGAAAGTGGACGATGGCCTGATGCACGTGGACGAGCTCGACGCCCGCGGCCAGCCGCTGGCCAGCCACGCGCTGCCGTTCAAGTTCTCGATGGTGCTGCCGGCCTTCACCGGCGTGGACGCGGTGCGCGCGGCCAAGGACCTGTGCAACCCGCGCGGCTTCGTGCTGATAGACACGCACCAGCGCAACCCGAAGTACACCAACATCTATTCGGCCGGCGTGTGCGTGGCGATCCCGCCGGTGGAAGCGACGCCGGTGCCCACGGGCGCGCCCAAGACCGGCTTCATGATCGAATCCATGGTGTCGGCGATTGCCGCCAACATCGCCGCCGAGCTGTCGGGCAAGCCGCCGGAGGCCGTGGCCACCTGGAACGCCGTGTGCCTGGCCGACATGGGCGACACCGGCGCGGCGTTCGTCGCGCTGCCGCAGATTCCACCGCGCAACGTCACCTGGGCCAGGGTGGGCAAGTGGGTGCACCTGGCCAAGGTGGCCTACGAGAAATACTTCCTGGCCAAGATGAAGTCCGGCAACACCGAACCGCTGTACGAGAAATACATCCTCAAGCTGCTCGGCATCGAGCGGCTGAAGTAATCCGACCCCCAACAGGAGCAAGCCCATGAACATCGACCGCGCCGTGATGGCCTTCGCCGGCCTCATGATCCTCGCCAGCGCTGCGCTGGCACACTTCGTCTCGCCCTGGTGGCTGCTGCTGACGGCCTTCGTCGGCCTCAACCTGCTGCAGGCCTCGTTCACCGGCTTCTGCCCGGCGGCCATGTTCTTTGGCAAGCTCGGGTTCAAGTCCGGCTGCGCCTTCAAGTGAGGAACTGACATGTCGTCCAGGGTTCGCCTGCTTTCCGTGGCTGTGTTGGCCGTGGCACTGCTGTCCGCCTGTGGTGCGGAACCTGCACCGCCGGCGGCGCGTGCACCGGTGGGTTTCGAGACGCTGGAAGTGGCGGTGGAAGCCTCGCCGCGCGAGCGTGCCTGGGACGGCGTGGTGGAAGCGGTGAACCAGGCCACGCTGTCGGCGCAGACCGCCGGCCGCGTGCTGGAGCTGCCCTTCGACGTGAATGACTACGTCGAGGCGGGGCAGGTGGTGGTGCGCTTCACCGACGTGGAACAGGTCTCCGCAAGCCGGCGTGCCTCGGCGGCCTTGAACGCCGCCCAGGCCGAGGCGGCCGAAGCCGAACTGTCGTATCGCCGCACCGAGGAGCTGGTGGGCAAGCAGCTGCTGGCGCGTGCCGCACTGGACCAGGCCCGCGCCCGCCGCGACGCCGCCCGGGCCGCGCTGGAGGCGGCGCGCGCCGGCGTCAGCGAGGCCGGTGAACAGGTGGACTACACCGTCATCAAGGCGCCGTACTCGGGCATCCTCACCGAACGGCTGGTGGAGGTGGGTGAGTCCGTCCGCCCCGGGCAGCCGCTGGTGTCGGGCCTGTCGCTGGACCAGCTGCGGGTGAACGTGGAAGTGCCGCAGAGCGACATCCAGGCCATCCGCGAACACGGCGCGGCCGCCGTGCTGCTGCCCGATGGCCGCCGCATCGAGGCCAGCGCCGTGGTCATCTTCCCGTACGCCGACCCCAAGACGCACAGCTTCCGCATCCGCGTGGAGCTGCCGCAGGCCAACACCGGCCTGCAGCCCGGCATGACGGTGAAGACCGCCTTCAAGACCGGCGAAGCCCGACGCATCCTGATTCCGGCCTCGGCCCTGGTGAGCCGCAGCGAAGTCACGGCCGTGTACGAAGTGGACCCCGCCAACCGCGTCAGCCTGCGCCAGGTGCGCGTGGGCCATCGGCTGGGCGATCGCATCGAAATACTGGCAGGCCTCTCGGCGGGCGACCGCATCGCGGCCGACCCGCTGGCCGCACTGGCGCACCTGACCGGCGCGGCGCCGGAGCCGGCCGATGACTGAGCCCCGCTTCGGCCTGTCCGGCCGCCTGGCCCGCTCGTTCCAGGCCAATCCCCTCACGCCCATCCTGGCGGTGGCCGGCCTGCTGCTGGGCCTGTTCGCCACGCTGGTGACGCCGCGCGAGGAAGAGCCGCAGATCGACGTCACCATGGCCAACATCATCGTGCCCTTCGCCGGTGCGCCGGCGCGCGATGTCGAGAACCTGGTCAGCTATCCGCTGGAACAGGTGCTGTCGGAAATCGACGGCGTGAAGCACGTGTATTCGGTCAGCAGCCCCGGCATGTCGCTGATCACGGTGGAGTTCGCCGTGGGCGTGCCGCGCCAGGATGCCCTGGTGCGCCTGTACAACCAGGTGTATTCGAACGCCGACTGGGCCCCGGCCAACCTGGGCGTGGGCCAGCCGCTGGTGCGGCCCATGGGCATTGATGACGTGCCGGTGATGGGCGTCACGCTGTGGACCAACGACCCGGCGCGCGGCGGCACCGAACTGGCCGAAGTGGCCCACACGCTGGAAGCCGAACTCAAGCGCGTGCCCGGCACCCGCGACGTCTACACCATCGGTGCGCCACAGCGGGCCGTGGTGGTGGAGCTGGACGCCACGCGGCTGGCCTCGTACGGCATGACCGCCGACGACCTGGCCGGCGCGCTCACTGCCGCCAACGTCGTGCAGCAGGCCGGCGAGCGCGTCACCGCCGATGGCGTGGTGCCGATGACGGCCGGTCGCTACCTGGCCGACGCGCAGCAGGTGGCCGAGCTGGTGATCGGCCTCAACGACGGCCGGCCGCTCTATCTGTCCGACGTCGCCGCCATCCGTGCGTCGGCCGACCTGCCCACGCAGTACGCCTGGCATTCCACCCCGGCCGGGCGCGACGGCCCCACCGCCGGCATCGCGCCCGCGGTAACGCTGGCGATTGCCAAGAAGCCGGGCGCCAACGCCGCCGACATCACCTCCGCCATCGCGCAGCGTCTCGATGGCCTCCGGGCCACGGTCATCCCCGACGGCATCGAGGCCAGCATCACCCGCGACTACGGCTACACGGCCAACGACAAGGCCATGAAGCTGATCCAGAAGCTGGTGTTCGCCACCGGTGCGGTGGTGCTGCTGGTGCTGTTCGCGCTGGGCTGGCGCGAGGCCATCGTGGTGGGCAGCGCCGTCGTCCTGACCTTGGCGCTGACGCTGTTCGCGTCCTGGGCGATGGGCTTCACCATCAACCGGGTGTCGCTGTTCGCGCTCATCTTCTCGATCGGCATCCTGGTGGACGACGCCATCGTGGTGGTGGAGAACATCCACCGGCACATGCGCCTGGGCGGCAAGACCCTGATCGAAGCCATCCCGCCGGCGGTGGACGAAGTCGGCAGCCCGACCATCCTGGCCACGTTCACGGTGATTGCGGCGCTGCTGCCCATGGCCTTCGTGTCGGGGCTGATGGGGCCGTACATGCGGCCGATCCCCATCAACGCCTCGGTGGGCATGCTGCTGTCGCTGGCCGTGGCGCTGACCGTCACGCCGTGGCTGTCGCTCAAGCTGCTGGCCCGGCACGTGCCGGCCGGCGACGAAGGCCACGGCGACAGCGCCGTGGTGGGCAAGCTGCGCGGCGGCTTCGAGCGCGTGCTGCGGCCTTTCCTGCATGCCGACCACGGCCGCTCGCGCCGTCGCCGGCTGTTCGCCGGCATTGGCCTGGCCGTAGTGGCGGCGGCCGGACTGGCCGTGGTGCAGCTGGTGGTGCTCAAGATGCTGCCGTTCGACAACAAGTCCGAGTTCCAGGTGGTGGTGGACCTGCCCGAGGGCACGCCGCTGGAGCGCACCAATGCGCTGCTGCTGGAGCTGGCCGCGGAAGTGTCGCAGCAGCCCGAAGTACTGGACGTGCAGGGCTACGCGGGCACGTCGGGCCCGGTGAATTTCAACGGCCTGGTGCGCCAGTACTACCTGCGCAGCGGCGCCAACGTCGGCGACCTTCAGGTGAACCTGGTGGGCAAGCACGACCGCGACCGCAAGAGCCACGACATCGCCCGCGCGGTGCGCCCGGCGCTGGCGGCCATCGGCCAGCGCTACGGCGCGTCGGTGAAAGTGGTCGAAGTGCCTCCCGGCCCGCCGGTGATGTCGCCGCTGGTGGCCGAGATCTACGGGCCCGATGCCGGGCGCGCGCGCGAGATCGCCCGCGACCTGCAGGCGCGCTTCACCGCCACCGAGGGCATCGTGGACGTGGACAGCACGGTGGAAGCGCCGGCCGAACGTGAGCTCGTGGTGGTGGACCGGGTGCGCGCCGCGCGCCTGGGCATTTTCCAGCAGGCCATCGCCGACGCGCTGGCGCTGGGCGTGGGCGGCCGCGACGTCACCTTCCTGCGCGACGGCGCCTCCAAGTACCCCGTGCCGGTGCGGCTGCGCCTGCCGGCCGGCGACCAGGCCAGCCTCGAGCAGCTGCTCACCCTGCGCGTGCGCGCCGGCGACGGCCGCCTGGTGCCGATGTCCGAAGTGGTGACGGTCGAGCGCCAGCCCTGGGAATCGGTCATCCACCACAAGGACCTGCTGCCGGTGGTCTACGTAACGGGCGACGAAGCCGGCGACCTCGACAGCCCGCTTTACGGCATGTTCGACCTGGTGGGCCAGGTGGGCGACACGCCGCTGGCCGGCACGGCGCTGGAGCAGCGCTTCCTGTCGGCGCCGGAAACCGCGTCGGGCTTCTCGATCAAGTGGGACGGCGAGTGGCAGATCACCTATGAAACCTTCCGCGACATGGGCCTGGCGTATTCGGTGGGCCTGCTGCTGATCTACCTGCTGGTGGTGGCGCAGTTCCGCGATTACCTGGTGCCGTTGGTGATCATGGCGCCCATCCCGCTCACCGTCATCGGCGTGATGCCGGGGCACGCGCTGCTGGGCGCGCAGTTCACGGCCACCAGCATGATCGGAATGATCGCGCTGGCGGGCATCATCGTGCGCAATTCGATCCTGCTGGTGGACTTCATCAACCACGCGGTGGCCAGCGGCCAGTCGCCGGCCGACGCGGTGATCGAAGCCTGCGCCGTGCGCGCGCAGCCGATCGTGCTGACCGGCCTGGCGGCGATGGCGGGTGCGTTCTTCATCCTGGACGATCCCATCTTCAACGGCCTGGCCATCGCGCTGATCTTCGGCATCCTGGTGTCCACGCTGCTGACGCTGGTGGTGATTCCGCTGCTGTATTTCATGCTGCTCACGCGCCGTGCGCGGCGGGAGGTTCCGGCATGATCCGCCTCGGCACGCTGTTGGTCGCGGTGGCCGTGGCCGGCGCCGCTGGATGCGCTCCGCGGGCGGCGCCGCGGGCCGCGGCCGCTACCGCTGCCGCCGTCGTCGCCCCGGCGGCAGACCCGCAGGCGCGTGCGCAGGCGGCGATGGCGGCCTTCAGCGGCAAACTCCGCAGCGAACTGGGCGCGGTGATACAGCGCGATGGTCCGCTGGAAGCGATTGATTTCTGCCGCGTGCAGGCGCCGCGCATCGCCGACCAGGTGATGGCCGAACATGGCGTGCGCCTGGGTCGCGTGGCCGTCCCGGGCCGCCAGCGCAATCCCGGCAACACGGCCCATGGCTGGCAGGCCGAGGCGCTGCAGGATTTCCAGGCCGCGGTGACGGCGGGCGCGCCGCCCGAGGCGCAGGTGCGGGTGCTGCGGGAGGGCCTGCCCGCGGGCGTGGCGCTGCGCGCGGTTCGCGGCATCCGCGTCGAGCCGGCCTGCCTGATGTGCCACGGTGCGTCGGTGGCCCCCGCCCTGGCGGAGCGCATCGCCCAGCGCTATCCCGACGACCGCGCCACCGGCTTTGCCGAAGGCGACCTGCGCGGCGCGATCTGGGCGGAAGTCGCCCGCAGTGAACCGGAGACCCCATGAGCGACGACACCCTGACCCTGGCCTGCCCGCACTGCCACCGATTGAACCGCGTGCCGGCGGCGCGACTGGATGCGCAGCCCAATTGCGGCCAATGCCACAAACCGCTTTTCACCGCACGTCCGGTGGCCTTGGGCGTAGACCATTTCGGTGCCCATGCCGACCGCGGCGAACTGCCGCTGCTGGTCGATTTCTGGGCGCCCTGGTGCAGTCCCTGCCAGATGATGGCGCCGCACTTCGAACGCGCGGCCGCGCAGCTCGAGCCGCAGGTGCGGCTGGCCAAGGTGGACACCCAGGTCGAGCCCACGCTGGGCCAGCGATACAACATCCGCAGCATCCCCACGCTGGTGCTGTTCCGGGCGGGCCGCGAGATCGCGCGCCAGTCGGGCGCCATGGACGCCGCCGGCATCGTGCGCTGGACGCGCCACAACCTGGGCGCGTGAGCGCCCGTCCCCGAGGGATCCGCCCATGAGCCAGTCGTACCCGGAACTGATCGATGACCTCAATGCCGCCATCGGCACCCTTCGCGCGGGCGCGCCGGGGACGATGAAGGCTTTCAGCGCGCTGGCGCGCGAGGCGCTCGCCCCCGGCCAGCTGGACGTGAAGACCAAGGAGCTCGTCGCCATCGCCATCGCTACCCGATGCGATGGCTGCGTCGGGTTCCACACCAAGGCGGCGATTCGCGCCGGTGCCACCCGGGAAGAAGTGCTGGAGACGATCTCGATGGCCATCTACATGGGTGCGGGGCCGTCGATGATCTACGGCGCCGAGGCGCTGCGTGCGTTCGACGAACTGGCTCCCGCGTCAGCGGCAAGCTGATCGGCTCACGCGGGGGGTGGCAGCCGACCTTCGCCCGCTTCCTCGTGGGTGACGCCGTCGCGGATATGGTAGATGCGGCGGAAGGTCGGGATGATCTTCTCGTCGTGGGTGACCACGATGATGGCTGTCTGGAACTGCGCCGCCATGGCATTGAGGATGCGGATCACCGCCAGCGCGCGTTCGCTGTCCAGCGGCGCCGTGGGTTCGTCGGCCAGGATCACCGGCGGACGGTTCACCAGGCCGCGTGCGATCGCCACGCGCTGCTGTTCGCCCCCCGACAGCTGCGAAGGCATGGCCTTGGCGCGGTGCGACACCTGCAGGGCATGGAGCAGCTCCAGCGCACGGCGCCGCGTTTCGGCGTTGGGCACGCCGGCGAGCATGGGCAGCAGCGCGACGTTGTCAGTCACGTCCAGGAACGGAATCAGGTAGGGCGCCTGGAACACGAAGCCGATCAGGTCGCGACGAAGCGCGCGCAGGTCCCGGATCTTCCAGCGCCCGTCGTAGGTCAGCCGATCGCCGATGGTCATGCGCCCGGCGGTGGGTTCAATCACGGCACCCAGGCATTTGAGCAGGGTGGTCTTGCCCGAGCCCGAGGGCCCCACCAGGCCGACCACTTCACCGGGCGCGACGCGCATGTCCACGCCGCGCAGTGCGTCCACCGCCGTGTCGCCGTGGCCGTAGCGCTTGCGCAGGCCTTCGACCACGATGCCGCCCGGCAGGGCCTCAGCCACCGATGGCCTCCGCGGGATCCACCTTCAGCGCGGCGTGTATGGCCACCAGGCTCGACAGCGTGCAGATCACCACCACCGCGCCCAGGCCGGCCAGCGCATCCTGCGGCAGGAGCAGCACGTACTTGGGGAAATGCGGACCCCAGAAGGTCGCCACGATCTTGCCGACGGCGAACCCTATCAGCCCGAGCGCAATGGCCTGCTGCAGGATCATCCCGGCGATGGTGCGGTCGCGCGTGCCGATCAGCTTGAGCACGGCGATCTCGCGCACCTTGCCCATCGTCAGGGTGTAGATGATGAACGCCACCACCGCCGCGCTCACCACGGCCAGGATGACCAGGAACATACCGATCTGCCGGGACGAGGTGGCGATGAGTTTTCCCACCAGGATGGCGTCCATTTGCGTGCGGTCGTGCACGCCCAGGTGGGTCCAGCGCCGGATGCGCTCGGCCAGCTCCGCAGGTGCGGTGCCGGCCTCCACCCGCACCAGGACCGCGTTGGCCTGGTGGCTGCTGGCCTGGCTGGCGATGACGGCGTCGCGCAGGCCGTACGCGCCCGGTCGGTCGAAGGCCGGGTCCTGGGCGGTGCGGCGCCGCTGTGCGAGCAGGGCGTCGTTGTCTTTCTGGAACTGCGCCTGTTGCGCGTCCCGGAACGCGACGAACAGCATCGGGTCGCCGCCCGACGACACCATCCGCCGGGTCAGTCCCACCACGCGGTAGTCGATGCGGCGGATGCGCACGCGGTCGCCCAGCGACAGGCCGGACGCTTCATCGGCCACCACTTCGTAGTGGCCGCGTGTGAGGTGCCGGCCCGCCACCAGCCGCAGTGGCCAGCCGGGCGTACCCGGGCCGCCGTCGGCGATACCGGTGACCAGGGCGCGGAAGTCGCGGCCGTCGTGCGCCACCTGCATGGTCAGGTAGCTGATGTTCGCGGCTTCGGCCACGCCGGGCAGCAGGCGAACGCTGCGCCAGGCGTCGTCGGCAATGCTGGACGGTTCGGCATACGGGCCCAGCGTGTCCTGCTGCACCACCCACAGGTCGGCGCCGCTGTTGTCGAGCAGTACGCGGGCGTCGTCCACCATGCCGCGGTACACGCCCGCCATGGTCAGCGTGACGCCGATCAGCAGCCCCAGGCCGACGCCGGTGAACACGAACTTTCCCCAGGCGTGCAGGATGTCGCGCCCGGCGAGGCTGATCACGGCTGGCGGCCCGCGAGGTGGTCCACCACGGTCACTTTTCCGCCCGGCCGCAGTGGCCCGGCGGCGTGCAGGACCACGCTGTCGCCTTCGGCCAGCCCTTCGAGCACCTGCACTCCGCCATCGAGGTCGGTCCGGCCCAGTTCGACGGGCGTCCACGCCAGGTCGCCGTCGACGATGCGCCAGACGCCGGTCTTGCCCTCGCCGTGGAAAATGCTGGCGTTGTCGATGACTTGCGTGGCGGGCAGCGCGGCGAGGCGGACGGTGACCTGGGCGAGTTCTCCGATCGGCGGCGGCGTGGCCAGCGATGGCTCGAAAGCGATCTTGGCCAGCAGTTCCTCGGTGACGGCGTCGGCGACGGGCTCGATGCGGGCGACGCGTGCCGGCAGGACCGTGCCCGGCGCCGAGCGCAGCGTGACTTCGGCGGGCAGGCCGCGCGCCAGCCCGATGGCCGTGGCCTGGTCGAAGCGCGCATGCACCCAGGCGCCGTCGGTGGCCATGATGTCCAGCGCGGCCTGGCCCGCCACCAGCGGGGTGCCCGCGTCCGCCAGGCGACTGATCACCAGCCCGTCGATGGGCGACACCAGCGCGAGGTTCTGGCGCTGGCTTCGCAGGGCGTCGAGCTCGGCCTGCAGGCGTGCCTGCTCCGCCGCCAGCGCCGCCAGCGAAGCCTCGGCGGCGGCGGCGTCCTCACGGCGCGCCTGCGCCGCGTCTTCTGCCACCAGCTGGCGCTGGCGCAGGGTTTCGAAGCGGTCGGCCTGCGAACGCGCGGTGCGTGCGCGGGACTGCGCCTGCAGTCGCTCCGCGCGCAGGCGGTCGATGGCGCTGGCGGCGGCGCGGATCCTGTCGTCCAGGTCCAGCGGGTCCAGGCGCGCGACGACCTGGCCGCGCGCGACCGCGTCACCCACGTCCACCTCCACGCTGGCCAGACGTCCCGCCAGCGTGGGGCCGATGCGGTGGCGATGCCGCGCCTCCACGGTGCCGATGCCGAACAGCGCGGGCGCCAGCGCCGACGAACGCACCGGCGCGACCGTAACCTCCACCGGCGCCAGCGGGCCGGCCCGCAGCGCCACGTAGGCCAACAGCAGCACCAGCGGCAGCAGGGCCGCTGCCACGAACCACGAGCGGGGCAGTGGGCGACGTGTCATGGCGGGCTCCCGATGCCGCGGCGATAAAGTGCAAATGCGGCCGGCGCGCCATCGCGGATACGCGCGGGTTCGCCTGACAGCAGTGACTGGATGACCAGGCCCTGCAGCGTGCCGATGAAAGCGGATACCGCCACCGGTGTTTCGACCTCGGCGGCGATGGCGCCGGCGCGTTTGCCGCGCTCAACCTGTTCGCCGAGCAGCTGGCCGTAGCGTCCCAGCAGGTCGCGGACGCGGCGCTTGGCGGCGGTGTCTTCGCTGCGCTGCAGTTCGCCGAACAGCATCCGCGGCACGCCGGGATGGTCGGCGACGAACCCGGCATGCGCCAGGAACGCGGCCTCCATGCCTGCCAGCGGCGTGGTCGCCCGCGCCAGCGCGCCCTCGACCCGCGCCAGCAGCCGGTCCGTCACCCAGGACATCACCGCGTCCAGGATCGCGTCCTTGTTGACGAAGTGGCGGAACAGGGCGCCCTGGGTGAGCCCCAGTCGCCCGGCGATGGCCGCGGTGGTGATGTCGCCGGGATTGCGCTCGGCCGCCAGCGCCACCACGGCTTCGACCATCTCTGTCCTGCGGGCCTGGGCGGGCAGGTATTTCGCGGTACTCATGGGCGGCGGCCATCAAAGTGAGTGCTTACTATCTTTGCGCGCGGACGGCGCCATTGCAAGCTTCGCGGTCGCGCCGCCGTCGGCACTCCTCAGGCGCCGGGCGTCCACTCCCAGGCCAGCGACACGCCGCGGCCGGGCTCGTTAACCTGGACCGGGTCAGGGTTGAACGGGTCCTGGTTGGCGCGGTTCAGGTGCTCGGCGAAGGTGCGGTCAAGCACGTTGGTCACGTCCAGGCGCAGGCGGTGCTTGCCGAACTGGCGGCTCCAGCCCAGGTCGATCACGCCGAACCCTGGCGTGGGACCCGCGTCCAGGCCGCTGCCGCTGGCCACGCTGTCGTCCACGCGGTCCTGGCGGCTGGCGCCGCGCGCGCGCGCCTTCCATTCGCCCGCGGCGGACTGCCAGGCCAGCGCGAGAGCGCCGTTGAGCGGCGGTATCTGCGCCAGCGGGCGATCGTCGCTGCGGTTCTCGCCGCGCACCCAGGCGGCCTCGGCTTCGATCGTCAAGGTGGGCGTCCACTGCCAGCGGGCTTCGACCTCCACGCCGTGCAGTCTGGCGTCGACATTGCGGTAGATGCTGGCGCCATCGGCCAGACGCACGCCGTCCTGGCCGCGGGCCCGATCGCGCAGGATGTAGTCGCGCACGCGATCGGCGAACAGCACGGCGCTGGCGCCGCCCTTGTCGCCCTCCCAGGCCAGGCCGAGGTCGAGCTGGTGGTGCGTTTCCAGGTCCAGGCCGGGGTTGCCGATCCAGCGCGCGGGCGGCGTCGCCCCGGGCGAGGCGAGGTAGCGTTCGGTGGCGTCGGCGGCGCGCACGGTGCGGCTCAGTCCGGTGAAGACGGTGACGCCCTTCGCCAGGGGCTGCTCCCAGCGCAGCAGTCCGGAAACACCGGTGTCGCCCCAGCGGTCGTTGCTGGCGCCGTAGTACATCGCGTACAGCGCCGACGGCGGCACAGCCATCGGCGACGGGCGCAGGTCGGCGCGACGGGCCTGTGCGCGGAAGCGGTCGACGCGCAGGCCGATCGTGGCGCTGCCGGCGTCGGTCGTCCGCGTGGCTTCGCCGAAGGCGCCGGCCTGGTCCATGCGCGCATCGGGCCACAGGAAGGCATTCACGGTCACCAGCGAGGCCGGCTGGGGGCCCGCGAAGCGCGTCGCCTGCCGCCGGTTGCTGCCCAGGTCCAGGCCCAACGCCAACGACCAGTCGCCCCGCTGGGTGTCCAGCCGAAGGTCGGCGCCCTGCGTGTCGGACTCGGCCGGCACGCGCAGCGCCATCGCCGTCTGTGGCCGCAAGCTGAAGTTGTCCATCACATGGTCCACTTCATTGCGCCACGCGCGCGCCGCCAGCGACCACGCTCCCAGTTCGCGCCGGTGCGCGACGCGCACGCCGGTCATGCGGTCCAGCGGTGCGTCCATGCCGGCGCCGGCGAAGCGGGCATCCAGGGTCTCGGCACGCTCCACGCCCAGCTCCCAGGTGCCGGCGTCGCCGAAGTCACGCCCGGTGAGCAGATGCAGCGATCGGCGCCGGAAACCGCTGCGTACCGCTTCACCGTCGCCGTCCGCGTAGTCGTCGAAACGGGCGGTATTGGCATCCAGCCGCAGGGCCGCGCGTTCGCCGCGCCAGAGCAGCTGCGAGTCGGCCCGCCACTGCAGGCCGTTGTCGCCCGCCGCTGCGCCAGCCCGGAACGAGGTGCCGGGCGTTGCCGACCACGGCAGCTCGCGCTCGATCAGAACGGTGCCGCCGGTGCCGCCGGTGCCGTAGGCCAGGCTCTGCACGCCCTTGATCACCGTGACGCGATCCACGCCGGCGGCCACGGCGAACGACGTGGGTGGATCCATGCGGTTGGGGCAGGCGCCCATCACCAAGCCACCGTCGAGCCGGACGTTGAGCTGCCCCTGCGACTGGCCGCGGATCACCGGCTCCAGCCCGTGGCCGCCCATGCGCCCGGCCGACACGCCGTTCACGGCGCGCAGCAGTTCGGCCAGGTCGCCGGCGACGGGTGCGCGCAGGTCGTCGGTGGCCAGCGTTTCTTCGCCGGCCAGCGCGCGGCGCTCACCAATCACTTCGACCTGGGGCAGGGACACGGGCGCACCCTCGGCGGAAGCGAGGGCAGCGGCAAGGGCGAGCAACAGCATGGGCAACTCCGTGGGGAATGGGGCGACGGCCGCGCGCGGCTGCGACACAATGGCCGCCTGGAAAAGGGGATACGCGTGGCGCGAGGCCGGAATTCTAGTGACGCGGGACGCCTGCCCGGGAGCGACACGTTGTCGCACCCGGGTGCGCTGGCAACGCTGACGCGGCTGCGCTGGCTGTCCATTGCCGGGCAGGCGCTGGCGATCGCGCTGGTGCCCGGGCTGCTGACGCTGCACTTGCCCTGGCTGCCGATGGCGGGCGGCGTGGCCGTGCTGTTCGCGTTCAACCTGTGGGCCGCGCGGGGCGGCGGTGGTGCCGTGCTGCTGCACCTGGGCGTGGATATCGCCGTGCTGGCGTGGCAGCTGTACTGGAGCGGCGGCCCGGCCAATCCCTTCGTTTCCCTGTTCGTCGTACCCATCGCGCTGGCCACCGCGCTGCTGCCGGCGCGCGCGGTGGTGGCTACGGCGCTGATGGCGGTGCTGGCCTATGGCCTGCTGTGGCTGAATCATCGGCCGCTGCCGCACGTGCACGGTGAGTTCGACCTGCATCTGCTGGGTATGTGGCTGAACTTCCTGCTGACCGCGGCGGTGCTGGCGTTCTTCGGCACGCGTATCGCCAGTGAACTGGCGCGCCAGCGCGCGGCGCTGGCGGCCGAGCGCGAGCGCAGCGTGCGGGACGAAGGGCTGTTGGCCGTCGCCACGCTGGCCGCGGGTGCGGCGCATGCCATCAACACGCCGCTGGCGACGCTGTCAGTGGTGCTGGCCGACCTGCGCGACGGCATGGCCGCCTTGGATGCGGCCGCGCTGCAGGAAGACGTGGCCCTGATGTCGGCGCAGGTGGAGGCCTGCCGCGCGGCGGTGGGCCAGCTGGTGAGCGATGCGCGCAGCGAGTCCGGCCCGCTGGCGGCCGGACGGCTGGACGACCGACTGCGCGCCGCGGTGGACCGCTGGCGCCTGCTGCGCCCGGGCTTCGAGGCCAGGCTGGAGTTCGACGATGACGCCGAGGGCCTGGCGCTGTCGGCCGACCGGTCCTTCGACTACCTGGTGCTCAACCTGCTGGACAACGCGGCCGACGCCTCGCGGTCGGCCGGCGGCGACCGCGTGGTGCTGCGCGTGGCGCGCGACGCCGCCTTCCTGCGGCTGGCCTTCCTTGACCAAGGGCCGGGGCTGGCCGCGGCGCCACCACCGCTGCAATCGGACAAGCCCGGCGGATTGGGCCTGGGTTTTGCCTTGGCCACCCGCGTCTGCGAACAGTTCGAAGGCGTGCTCGAACCCGTGCCAGGCGGACTGCAGGCACGCCTGGCGCTAGCGCGGCTGGCACAAGTCGCGTGACGCGTCCCGTGGACATCCTGGTGGTGGACGACGACGCCCACTTCGGCCGCGTGCTGTCGCGCTCGCTGCAGCGGCGCGGTTTTCCGGCGCGTGCGGTCACCAGCGCCGACGACGCGGTGGCGGCCTGCGATGCCGCACCACCCACGCACGCCGTGCTGGACCTGAAGCTGGGCGCGGGTGACGACGGCCTGCGCCTGATGCGGCGGCTGCGCGAGCGGGTCCCGACGCTGCGGGTGCTGCTGCTGACCGGCTACGCGAGCATTGCCACGGCGGTGGAGTCGATCAAGCAGGGCGCCGACGACTACCTGGCCAAGCCTGCCGACGCGGCCGCGGTGCTGCGTGCGCTGGGGCTGGCCACGGAGGCCGGGCATCCGGCTTTGGAAACCCCGGAAGCGCCCACGCCCTGGAGTCGCCTGGAATGGGAGCACCTGCAGCGCGCGCTGGCGGAACATGGCGGCAACATCGCCGCCACCGCACGCGCCCTGGGCATGCACCGCCGCACGCTGCAGCGCAAGCTGGCCAAGCGGCCGTCGCCCGGCGGCGGCGCGCTATAGCGCGTCGATGGGCAGCTTGAGGTAGCGCACGCCGTTGCCCTCGGGCTCGGGCAGGGCGCCGGCGCGGATGTTCACCTGGACCGCCGGCAGGATCAGCACCGGCATGGACAGCGTGGCGTCGCGGGCATTGCGCAGCGCCACGAAGCTGGCTTCGTCCACGCCGTCGCGCACGTGGATGTTGCTGCGCCGCTGTTCAGCGAGGGTGGTTTCGCAGCGCACTTCGCGGCCGCCGGGGCCATAGTCGTGGCAGACGAACACGCGGGTGTCGGGCGGCAGCTGGTAAAGGCGCTGGATGGACCGGTACAGCGTGGCCGCGTCGCCGCCCGGGAAATCACAGCGCGCGGTGCCGCCATCGGGCATGAACAGCGAATCGCCGGTGAACAGCGCATCGCCGACGCGGTAGGCCACGCTGTCGCTGGTGTGGCCGGGCACGGGGATGACTTCGCCCTCCAGCACGCCGACGGCAAAGCGCTCTCCGTCGGTGAACAGGTGGTCGAACTGCGAGCCGTCCACCGGGAAGTGTTCGCCGAGGTTGAAGATGGGCCGGAAGGTTTTCTGCACCCGGCGGATGCCTTCGCCGATGGCCAGCACGGCGTCGGGCAGCGACGCCTTGAGCCAGTGGCCGGCGCTGAAGTGGTCGGCGTGGGCGTGGGTTTCGACGATCCATCGCACCGTGAGGCCCAGTTCGGCGACGGCCGCCAGCAGCGCCTGCGCCGACACCGTGCCGGTGCGGCCCGACTTGGGGTCGAAGTCCAGCACCGGGTCGATGATGGCGGCTTCGCGCGTGGCGGGGTCGCTGACGAGGTAGGTCCAGGTGCTGCTGTCGGCGTGGAAGAAGGGCAGCACATCGGGCGCGGACATGGCGGGAATCCTGGCGAAGGTCTTGGCCCAGTTTAAGCTCGCGCGACGCAAACCATCAGCCGGTGCGCGCCGCCGTCTCCGACAGCGCCAGGGCCAGCAGTCGCGCCTCGAGTTTCTCCCCCGGGCCGCGCGGCGCCGACAGGCCCATGCGCTGCATCGCCTCGGCGTCGGCCGGCAGCGAGGCCGCCAGGGCCTGCAGCGCCAGCCGTGCCTTGCCCGCGGTGCCCGAGGCCCGCGGCTTGAGCCAGGCCAGCGCGCGCACCAGGCGCTGTTCCACCGGCGTGAAGTCGCTGCCCATCGGGAAATCGGGCAGCGCGCCGTCGCGACGGAACGGCGCCAGCCGGGCCGCAAGCGTGCCCGGCAGGTTGCAGGCCAGCGCCTCGGGCAGCGCGGCGTCGCGGGCCACCTTGCCGGCCGCGCGCGCCTGGTCGAGCAGGGCGCGCTGGAAGCGTGCGTCGGTCAGCCGCAGCATGGCCAGCGTGCAGTCTTCGTCGCTGCGGCCGCGCAGGTCGGCGATGCCGTACTCGGTGATGGCCACGTCGCGCAGGTGGCGCGGGATGGTGGCGTGGCCGTAGCTCCACAGTACGTTCGACGCCGCTGCGGCGCCGCTGCCGCGCACCGCGCGCAGCATCAGCACCGAACGCGCATCGTGCAGCGCGTGCGCCATCGCCACGAAGTTGTACTGGCCGCCCACGCCCGACACCACGCGGCCGTCCTCCAGCCCGTCCGACACCGCGGCGCCCAGCGCCGTCATCATCATGCAGGTGTTGAACAGGCGCGCGTCGCGGCGCTGTTCGCGCTCCAGCGCTTCGCTGTTGCCGTACAGCTCGTTGATGTGCGAGACCCGCGTCATGCCGATGCCGCGCGCCTGCTCCGGGTCCAGCCCGCGCAGCCAGGCGTACAGGTCCTTCGATCCCAGGTAGAAGGCGCCGTCGAGGTAGCGTCCCTCGGAGGCCAGCCGCGCCTTGTCTTCCGGCGTGCCGGCGTCGCGGTTCAGGCGCGCCATCGCCTCGGCGTCATCCATCACGCGGCGCGACAGGATGCCGGCCTGGGCCAGGCTTCGGAAGCCGTCGTTCACCATTTCGCTGGCGCCGTAGATTCCCTGGCGGAAGGGCGCCACGCCGCCCGTCGAACGCACCAGCGCCGATTCCGCCAACCCCGGCGAAAGCGCCTCCAGCAGCGCACGGTAGACGTCGTTGCGGGTATGGCGCAGCACCAGCGCATGGCACAGCGCGTCGGCCAGCGAACCGATGCCGATCTGCAGCGTGCCGCCGTCGCGCACCAGGGTGCTGGCGTACAGGCCGATGGCGTAGTCGGCGTCGCTCACCGGCTCGCGCACCAGCGCGAACAGTTCAGGCGCGGGGCCGGGCAGGTCCAGCACCACGTCGAAGAAATCGGCATCCACCGCGCACGGACCGTCCAGCCAGGGCAGGTGCGGGTCCACTTCGGCGATGAAGAAGGGGCGAGGCCGGCCCAGGCGCGCGTTCTCGTCCACCAGGTCGAAGGTGAGGTCGGGGTTGCAGCTCAGGCTCAGCCGCGTGCCGCCGGGCTCGCGCGCCACTTTCTGCACCAGCGCGTTCACGCCGCGCTCGGCCACGGCGCGGGCCACGTGCGTGTAGTTGAGGCTGACGTAGTTGCGCTGCGCCTGGGTGGAGCCCAGCAGCGCGCCCGACTGCATGTAGAACTCTTCCACCTTGATGTTGGCCGGCAGCGCGTCGCGGCGCATGGCCAGCGCGTAGTCGAGCGAAGGGAAGTCGTCGCCGAACTGCCGCTGCAGGAACGGCCCCAGGAATCGCTTCTGCAGGCCCGAGCCCGCGGCCGGGGGTGTGAGCGACAGCGCGGTCAGCAGCTCCAGCGACAGCGCCGGGTCGGCCGCGACGCGGCGCGTGATCGCGTTGAGCAGGCGATGGGGCTTGCCCAGGCCGAGCGGTGCGGCCAGCACCAGGCGCGCGCCGGCGTGGGCGAACAGCTGGTCGACGGCACGCTCCAGCGCTTGTGCGGCGGCGTTGGCGGGAGCGGTCGGGGAGTCGGTCATGGCCGCAGTATCGCATCCCGGCGCAGGCGGCTTGACAGGAATGATTACGGGTGTAATCTGGACAAAAGTTTACGGATGTAATCGAAATGCAGATCAGCGATGCCGAATCCGTGGTCATGCAGGCGCTGTGGCGGCAAAGCCCGCTGTCGGCCGAAGAGGTCTTCGTCGCCGTGGCCGCCGGGCAGGGCTGGCAGGAGCCCACGGTCAAGACCCTGCTCAACCGCCTGCTGACCAAGGGCGCGATCAGCGCCGAGCGCGACGGCCGGCGCTACCTCTACGCCCCCGTGCTCACCCGCGACGCGTGGCTGGGCCAGGAAAGCGAAGGCCTGCTCGACCGCCTGTTCGGCGGCCGCGTGGCGCCGATGGTGGCGCACTTCACCGAACGCGGCCGGCTGTCGAAGAAGGACCTGGCCGAACTGCGCAAACTGCTGGAGACCCTCGATGACCGCAAGTGAAGGCTACGCGTTGCTGGTGGAAACCACCCTGGCCTCCAGCGCCGCAATACTGTTGGTGCTGCTGCTGCGCCATCCGGTGCGGCGCGCCTTCGGTGCCGGCGCCGCCTATGCCCTGTGGGCCCTGGTGCCGGCGGTGGTGGTGGCCGTGCTGGTGCCGGCAGCGATGGAACCGGTGGCGCCGGCGCGGGTGCTGGCCGCGCCGGTGATGGCGATGGCGGCGCCAATGCTGCAGGCCGGCACGTCGGGCGCCGCCGCGCTGGCCTGGCTGCCCTGGGTCTGGAGCCTGGGCGCACTGGCTACGGTGTCGTTGCTTGCATGGCGACAGCGCCGCTACGTGGCCGGGCTCGGCCCGCTGCGGCAGCGCCCCGACGGCCACTTCCAGAGCCTGGCCACGCGCGGCCTGCCGGCGGTGCTGGGCCTGCGGCCGCGCATCGTACTGCCGGGAGATTTCGAACAGCGCTACAGCCCGGTCGAGCGCGAGCTGGTGCTGGCGCATGAAATCGAACACCTGCGCCGCGGCGACCTGCCCGCCTGCGCGCTGGCCGTGGTGATGCGCGCGCTGTTCTGGTTCAACCCGCTGGTGCACGCGGCGGCCGGCCGGTTCCGCCACGACCAGGAGCTGGCCTGCGACGCCAGCGTGCTGCGCCGCTTCCCCGACCGCCGTCGCCACTACGGCGACGCGATGCTCAAGACCCAACTCGCCGACCACCCGCTGCCGCTGGGCTGCCACTGGTTCGGATCCCACCCGCTGAAGGAGCGACTTGCCATGCTGACCCGTCCCACGCTGTCCGTCCGGCGTCGCGCCGGTGGCCTGTTCCTGGTGGCCCTGCTGGGGCTGGCGACCACTGCCCTGGCCTGGGCCACGCAGCCCGGCCAGCCTGCCGACATCCCCGCCGGCAAAGTGCTGCTCGAACTGGCCTTGAAGGTGGACGGCGCCGAGGCCAGGACGGCGCGCCTGGTTCTGTCGCCCGGCGTGCCGCACGACGAGGATTTCGAACATGCCGGCCAGCAGTGGCAGACGCGCTGGGCGGTGACGCCGCTGGCCGACGGCACGTTCGACATCGTGGCCAGGCTTGTCCGCGACGGTGAAGTGGTGGCCGAGCCGCGCATGATCGCGCGCGACTCCGCCGCCATCGGCGTGGGCGACCAGAAGGCCGACGGCGGCTTCACGGGCATCGAGGCCGAGCTCACGCTGAGCCTGGGCCCGCCGGCGCCGGGCATGGCGGCCGTCGGCATCCAGGGCGAGGTGCCGGACTATCCCGCAGCGTCGTCCGACGCCGGCGAAGGCGGCATGGTGATGCTCAAACTGCTGGTGGGCGCCGACGGCAGCGTGCAGGACATGCAGTACGTCGCCGAAAGCAGCACGCTGCCGGAAGACTCCGCCCTGGTGCGCTCGACCATGGAAGCGGCGGCGAAGTGGAAGCTCGATCCGCCCACGAAGGATGGCAAGGCCGTGTCCGGCTGGGTGCTGGTGCCGGTGCGCTTCGATCCGCAGAAGGCGGCGCCGCCGGAGGCGTGAGGCTCAGCCCAGCAGCAGTTTGCCGGCGGCAATCAGCAGCACCGCGGCCAGGGCGTAGCGCAGTGCCTTCAGCGGCAGCCGGTGGATGCCCAGCTGCGTGCCCAACAGGGCGCCCACGCCCACCGCCACCAGCCACCACGGCAGGGCCGCGGGCAGGGTGCCGGTGGCCTTCCACAGGCCCGCCAGGCCCAGCGCGGAGTTGATCCACACGAAGGCCACCGACACGCCGCTGGCCTCGCGCGAATGGGTCCAGTGCATCAGCAGCAGCAGCGGGGTGAGGAAGATGGCGCCGCCGGTGCCCGTGAGTCCCGACAGCGCACCGATGGCGCCGCCGGCCAACAGCGCCGGTGCCCAGCGCAGCGGCCGCAGCGGCAGCGCCTCGTCGTTGGCCTGCACGGTGGCGGCGCTGCGGAACACGGCCACCGCCGACACCAGCAGCAGGCCGCCCAGCAGCAGCGCATAGCTTTCCTTCGGGATCGGGTACTGCGCCGCGAAATAAGCCGCCGGCGCCGACGCCACCACGAAGGGCAGCACCTTGCGCGGATCCACCAGGCCCGCGCGCCAGAACCGGAACAGGCCGATGCCACCCACCAGCAGGTTCAGCGCCAGCGCCGTGGGCCGCATCTGTTCGGGCGCGAAGCCCAGCAGCGCCATCGCCGCCAGGTAGCCGCTGGCGCCGGCGTGCCCGACCGACGAATACAGCACCGCCACCAGCAGGAACAGGCCGGCGAGGATCCACTCCACCTCGCCCATCGCGGGCATCTCAGTGCGCGGGGTCGAGCGCGTCGTTGATCAGCGCGGCAAGGCGCGCACCGGCCTGGCGCACGCGGGTTTCCGCCGTGGGGCGGTGCCGGTCGAGGTAGGTGTCGGTGATGCGGCGCCTGGCCGGATAGACCGACTCGCTGTCGATCAGGCGGCACGATTCGATCGTCCACGCCGCCGCGCGGTTGTCGGCGCCGCGCGCGGGGTCAACCGGCACCGGCTTCTGCAGCAAGCGGGCCGTGTAGCCGGCATTGTCGAGGTTCGCGCTCTGCAGCAGCCAGTAGTCCCACACGCCGTGCAGGTTGGTGCCTTCGCCCTGCGGCGAGCCCTTGCCCTTGTAGTTGAGCTGGAAGTTGTTGCCGCCGCGGTCGTGGCGGAAGCCGGCGTGCATGGGCTGGTGCGCGTCGCCGACGAAATGCACCACGAACTTCAGCGCCTCGCGGCGCGCCTGCAGCGGCTGGCTGGCGTCGGCCAGGATGGCGCGCTGGGCGTTGATGGCGCCGATCACGCAGTTGCCGTCCGGGCACTCGCGCGCGGGTACGTAGTCGCAGCCGGCGCGTTCGAAGTTGATGTAGTGCCAGCGGCTGCTGAGCTCGCCCAGCGGGTTGCCGGTGGTCCGGCTCTGGGCGCGGATCTCGTCGGCCCACGTCGAAACGCCGGCCAGGGTGGGGTTGGGTTCGCCGGCCAGCAGGCGCTGGACCTCGGCGCGGGCGGCGGGAGTGAGGTCGCGTTCGGCCAGTTCGCCGACCAGCTGGTGGCCCTGCTTGCTCCAGCCAAAAGCCGGCGCCGCGACGGCCAGCAGGATCAACGCGGGAAGGAGTCGTTTCATGGCCGCCGACTCTACGCCAGCGGCCATGAACCTTGCCAGCATCAGGGGATCAGAACTTCCAGACGAAGGCCGCGCCGTAGACCATCGGGTCGATGTTCACGGTGCCGACGTCGCCGCCGTTCACCTTCACGTCGGTGTCGATGTCGATCCAGCGCGCGTCCAGGCGCACGAACTTGTCGGTGCCCACCGCGAAGTCCAGGCCGCCGTGCAGGGCCAGGCCGAAGGAGTTTTCCAGGTCCAGGTCGGCGCCGGCCAGCGGGCCGGTGGTGTCCTGGCTGAAGAACAGCGTGTAGTTCACGCCGGCGCCGATGAAGGGCTTGACCTTCTCGCTGCCGGTGAAGTGGTACTGCAGGCTGACCGTGGGCGGCAGGTGCTTGGTGGAGCCGGCCTTGACGCCGTTGAGCTCGATGTCGTGCTGGAACGGCAGCGAGGCCAGGACTTCGATGCCCCAGTTGTCGCGGAAGAAGTATTCACCGGTGAAGGTGGGGCGCCAGTTGTTGCCCACGTCGGCGTCGAACGCGCCGCCGGCCAGGCTGCCGTTGTCGGACTTGGGCGACACCACATGGGCACCGAGGCCGAAGGTCCAGTCGCCGGCCTGTTGGGCCAGGGCCGGGGTGGCGGTGAAGAGGGCGGCCGCAGCGGCCAGGGGGCAAAGCAGTTCGAGGGTCCGCATGGCGGGTCTCCGTTGGGGAACTGGCGCCAGTGTCCGCCGCGCGCGCCCGGGGCCACTTGAGGCAGGTCAAATGGCCTGCCGCTGGGACTGGGGCCCCGGGGTTGCTAAAATCCCGGGTCTTCCACCCACCCCGCCGGCCCGTGGCCGGTTCCAGGAGCCTCCATGTCCATCAAGGTCGCCATCAACGGCTACGGCCGCATCGGTCGCAACATCCTGCGTGCGCTGTACGAAGCCAAGCGCAACCACGAGATCACCATCGTGGCCATCAACGACCTGGGCGACGCCGAGACCAACGCGCACCTCACCCAGTACGACACCGCCCACGGCAAGTTCCCGGGCACGGTGGAAGTGGACGGCGGCGACCTGATCGTCAACGGCGACCGCATCAAGGTCTGCGCCGAGCGCGATCCGTCCAAGCTGCCCTGGGCCGCGCTGGGCGTGGACGTGGTGCTGGAGTGCACCGGCCTGTTCACCAGCAAGGCCAAGGCGTCGGCCCACCTGTCGGCCGGCGCGAAGAAGGTCATCATCTCGGCCCCGGGCGGCGCCGACGTGGACGCCACGGTGGTGATGGGCGTGAACGAAGGCATCCTGAAGGCCTCGCACCAGGTCATCTCGAACGCCTCCTGCACCACCAACTGCCTGGCGCCGCTGGCCAAGGTGCTGCACGAGAAGATCGGCATCGTGCACGGCCTGATGACCACCATCCACGCCTACACCAACGACCAGGTGCTCACCGACGTCTACCACAGCGACCTGCGCCGGGCCCGTTCGGCCACGATGTCGCAGATCCCGACCAAGACCGGCGCCGCCGCCGCGGTCGGCCTGGTGCTGCCCGAACTCAACGGCAAGCTCACCGGCTTCTCCATGCGCGTGCCCACCATCAACGTCTCGGTGGTGGACCTGTCGTTCGTCGCCTCGCGCGAAACCACCAAGGACGAGATTGATGCCGTGGTGAAGGCCGCTTCCGAAGGCGAGCTCAAGGGCATCCTGGGCTTCAACAAGAAGCCGCTGGTGTCCATTGACTTCAACCACGACCCGCACAGCTCGATCTACGACAGCACGCTCACCCAGGTGATGGGCGGCACGCTGGTGAAGGTGTGCTCGTGGTACGACAACGAGTGGGGCTTCTCCAACCGCATGCTCGACACCACGCTGGCGCTGATGGCGGCGAAGTAAGCCCGGCATCCCCGCGGCGACGAAAACCCCGGCCCTGGCCGGGGTTTTTCGTTTCAGGCCCTGGTCCGGCGCGCCATCAGCAGCTTGGCCGCGCACAGCAGGCTGAAGTAGACCAGCCCGAAGGCGACCACGCGGTGCGGCTCATCGATCCACGCGCCGCCGCCGTCCAGCCCGAAGCGCGGCTGCACTTCCTGGGTCATGCCCAGTCGCGGCAAGGGCAGGAGCAGCGTCGCGAACGCGCCGAAAATGTAGGCCACCACCGAGCCGGCCCAGGCCACCATCGGCATCGCCATGGCGTCGTCGCCGCCAGCGCCAGCGCCCGGTCGCGTGCCCCAGGCCCAGGCCGCCTTGCCGACCGCCAGCCAGAGGAAGGCCAGCACCGGCCACGTCTCGCCAAAGCTCCAGGCGAACGCGCCCACCATCGCCAGGTAGAACAGCGTCAGCCCCGCCATGGCCAGCATCCGCCAGACCCGCCGGATCTTCGGCGAACCGCCGATGGCGGTGAAAAAACCGGTGGCGTGGATCAGGAAGAACTCCAGCACCATCACCAGCAGCGCCGTCTTCACCGACAGCTCGTCCAGCGCGAACGGGAACAGCCACACCAGGGCGAAACCCGCGGCCGTGATGCCATCGGGCAGCGCCGCCCAGGCGCTGGTGCGGTGTGCGCTCACGGGCTGTCGTTGCCCAGCCCGGCACCGGCGGCGGAACGGCGCAGACGGTCGTTCACCGCCAGCCACTCCAGCGACGACGGTGGCCGTTCCGCCAGCAGCAGGTTGGCGCCCTGCGCATCGAGTGCGCGCAGCGCGGCGTACAGCCCGTGCGCGAACGCATCGGCCTGGTCGGGCAGGGCGACGCCGCGCAGCCCGTCGGGCAGGGCGCCCAGCGCCAGCACCGCCACGCGCTTGCCCAGGGCCTGCTGCTGGCGCGCCTCGTCCACCAGCGCCGCCCGCGGCAGCAGCAGCAGCGCGGTGCGCGGCGCGTAGTGCGCCTCCAGCGTGCCGGAGGCGCGCGGGCTGTCGGCGGCGCCGCCTTCGGCCACGGGGCCGGCCCGGGCCTCGATCTGCGCACGCGTGATGCGGCCCGGGCGAAGGATCCGCGGCGTGTCGCCGGACAAATCCAGGATGGTGCTTTCGATGCCCACTTCGCACTCGCCGCCGTCCAGCACCACCGACACCGCATTGCCGAACTCGTCGCGCACGTGCGCGGCCGACGTGGGGCTGACGTGGCCGAAGCGGTTGGCCGAGGGCGCGGCCAGACCGCCGTCGAATTCGTGCAGCAGCGCCAGCGCCATCGGGTGCGCGGGGCAGCGCAGGCCCACCGTGGGCTGGCCGCCGGTGACCTCGTCGGGCACGCCGGGCTGCTTGCGCAGGATCAGGGTGAGCGGGCCGGGCCAGAACGCGGCGGCCAGCGCGCGCGCCGCGTCGGGAACGTCGCGGGCCCAGCGGTCGAGCTGCTTCGCGTCGGCCACGTGCACGATCAGCGGGTGGTCGGCGGGGCGGCCCTTGAGTGCGAAGATGCGGCGCACGGCCTCGGGGCGCGAGGCATCCGCCGCCAGCCCGTACACCGTTTCGGTGGGCAGGCCGATGACGTCGCCGCGGCGCAGGGCCGCCAGCGCCAGGCCCATCGGGTCGGTCACGGCGCCCTCCGGTACTCGCCGCGCAGCAGGCCGTAGAGGATGGAGTCGGCAAACTCGCCGCCCACGCGCCAGCGGTTGCGCAGCAGGCCTTCACGCTGGAAGCCCAGGCGTTCGGCCAGCCGGCACGAGGCCAGGTTGCGCGGGTCCACGTCGGCCTCGATGCGCTCCAGGCCCAGCACGTCGAAGCCGAAATCCAGCGCGCGGCGCACGGCTTCAGTGGCCAGGCCTTCGCCCTGGCGCGCTGGCATCAGCGAGTAGCCCAGCTCCGCCCGGTGCAGCGGGCCGCTGAGCGAAAACAGCGCGGTGGTGCCGATGAAGGCGTCGCTGGCCCGGTCGGCCATGGCCCAGCCGTACACCGAAGGCGGGCCCCAGCCGATGCGCTCGGCCAGCCAGGCTTCGGCCTGCGCCGGCTCGGTCCAGGCCTGGAAGCTCCAGTAGCGCGTCACCCGGGCGTCGCTGAACATGGTGAACACCTCGGCCGCGTCGTCCATCCGCAGGGGGCGCAGGCGGATGCGTTCGCTTTCGAGCACGGGCAGGGATTGCGGGATTTCGGCCATGCCCCATTCTCACACGGCCCCGCCGGGTTTGCCGCCGGGCCACCGCGCGGGGGAAAATGCCGCTTTCCCGACTCCGGAGCACCTGCATGACCCTCCTGCGAATGGCCGACCTCGACCTGGCCGGCAAGCGCGTGCTGATCCGCGAAGACCTCAACGTGCCGGTGAAGGACGGCCACATCACGTCCGAACAGCGCATCACCGCCGCGCTGCCGACGATCCGCCTGGCGCTGGAAAAGGGCGCGGCGGTGATGGTCACCTCGCACCTGGGCCGCCCGAAGGAAGGCGTGTGGACGCAGGAGGATTCGCTGGCGCCGGTGGCCGCGCGCCTGGGCGAGCTGCTGGGCCGCGACGTGCCCCTGCTCAAGGACTGGACCGACGGCGTGCAGGTGCAGCCCGGCCAGCTGGTGCTGCTGGAGAACTGCCGCATGAACGTCGGTGAGAAGGCCGACGACGAGGCGCTGGCCAAGAAGTACGCCGCGCTGTGCGACGTATTCGTCATGGACGCCTTCGGCACCGCGCACCGCGCGCAGGCCTCCACCCACGGCGTCATCCGCTTCGCCAAAGTGGCCTGCGGCGGCCCGCTGCTGATGGCCGAACTGGATGCGCTGGCCAAGGCGCTGCTGGCGCCGGCGCATCCGCTGATCGCCATCGTCGCCGGATCCAAGGTCAGCACCAAGCTCGAGCTGCTGTCGGCCCTGGTGTCGAAGGTGGACCAGCTGATCGTGGGCGGCGGCATCGCCAACACCTTCATCGCGGCCGTGGGCCATCCGGTCGGCAAGTCGCTGTGCGAAGCCGACTTGCTCGACACCGCGCGCCAGATCATCGCCGACGCCAGGGCCCGCGGCGCCGACATCCCCATCCCCACCGACGTGGTGGTGGCCCCGGCCTTCGCCGCCGACGCGCCGGCCACGGTGAAGCAGGTGGCCGACGTCGGCCCGGACGACATGATCCTGGACATCGGACCCGACACCGCCGCGCGCTACGCCGGCATGATCGCGCGCGCCGGCACCGTCATCTGGAACGGCCCGGTGGGCGTGTTCGAGTTCGACGCCTTCGGCAAGGGCACGCAGACGCTGGCGCATGCCATCGCCGATTCCGCGGCGTTCTCGATCGCCGGCGGCGGAGACACCCTGGCCGCCGTGGACAAGTACGGCGTCGAGTCCGGCATCAGCTACATCTCCACCGGCGGCGGCGCGTTCCTCGAATTCTGCGAGGGCAAGGAACTGCCGGCCGTCACGGCGCTCAAGGCCCGCGCGGGCTGATGGCGACGATCTTCTTTGACCTGGACGGCACGCTGATTGATTCGGCGGTAGGCATCACCCGCTGCGTGGCGCACGCGCTCGAACAGATGGGCGAGCCGGTGCCGCCGCAGGCCGAGCTGCGGCGCTGGATCGGGCCGCCGCTGCGCGACAGCTTCGGGCCGCTGCTGCACGACGCCGCCCGCACCGAACTGGCCGTGCAGCACTACCGTGACCGTTTCGAAACCCACGGTTGGGCCGAGCACGAGGTGTACGAAGGCATCGGCGCCGCGGTGCTGGCGCTGTCCGGGGCAGGGCACCGGCTGGCGGTGGTCACGGCCAAGAACGAGCCGCACGCCCGCAAGATCATCTCCCACCTGCCGTTCGGCCACGCTTTCGAGGACATCATCGGCGCCACCCACTGCGGGAGGCTCAGCCACAAGCCCGAGCTGATCGGCGAGGCGTTCGCGCGGCTGGGCCGTGCCCCGGGCGATGTCTGGATGATCGGCGACCGCCACATGGACATCGACGGCGCCAACCACCACGGCATCGGTTCGGTGGGCGTGCTGTGGGGCTTCGGCGGCGAAGCGGAGCTGCGCGGCGCCGGCGCCACCCGGCTGGCCGCCGCCCCGGCCGATCTGCCGGCGATGTTCAACGCCTGAAACCGACGGCGCACCGCGGCCCCGTCGCAGGGCTGTGCTAGCGTTGGCGCATCGCACCACCTCCCCCGGAAAACCATGACCGACGCCCTGCGCCGCACCAAGATCCTCGCCACCCTCGGCCCCGCCACCGACGCCCCTGGCGTGCTCGACGAACTGGTGCGCGCCGGCGTCAACGTGGTGCGGCTGAACTTCTCCCACGGCACGCCCGAACACCACGCCGCGCGCGTGGCGGCCGTCCGCGAAGCCGCGGCGCGCCAGGGCCGCGAGGTGGGCATCCTGGCCGACCTGCAGGGCCCGAAGATCCGCATCGAGAAGTTCGAAGAGGACAAGGTCATCCTGCGCACCGGCCAGGAGTTCACCCTGGTCTGCCGCGCCGACGCGCCGCCGGGCGACCACACCCAGGTGGGCGTGAGCTACCTGGGCCTGGTGAACGACGTGCACGCCGGCGACACGCTGCTGCTCGACGACGGCTTGATGGCGGTGCACGTGCTGGCGGTGGAGGGCGAGCGCATCCGCACGCGCGTGCTCACCGACGGCGCGCTGTCCAACCGCAAGGGCCTCAACCGCCTGGGCGGCGGGCTGTCGCTGGGCGCGCTCACCGACCAGGACAAGCAGCACATCACCATCGCCGCCGGGCTGGGCGTGGACTTCATCGCGGTGTCGTTCTGCCGCTCGGCCGCCGACATGGACGAGGCGCGCGCGCTGGCCCGCGCCGCCGGCAGCGACGCCTTCCTGGTAGCGAAGATCGAGCGCGCCGAGGCCATCGAGAACCTGGTGGAAATCACCATCGCCTCGGACGTGGTGATGGTGGCGCGCGGCGACCTGGGCGTGGAAATCGGCGACGCCGAACTGCCCGGCCTGCAGAAGAAGATCATCCGCACCGCGCTGGAACACAACCGCGTGGTGATCACCGCCACGCAGATGCTGCAGTCCATGGTGGACAACCCCATCCCCACGCGCGCCGAAGTGCTGGACGTGGCCAACTCGGTCATCGACGGCACCGACGCGGTGATGCTGTCGGCCGAAACCGCCTCGGGCAACTACCCGGTGAAGGCGGTGGAGGCGATGGTGCGCATCTGCCTGGGCGCCGAGCGCCAGTTCGACCACGACACCGATTTCGAGAAGGCGCCGCGCAACCTGCAGGCCGCCGACCAGGCCATCGCGATGGCCAGCATGTTCCTGGCCGAGCACATCAGGGTGCGCGCGATCATTGCGCTCACCGAATCGGGCGGCACGGCGCGCTACCTGTCGCGCTTCCGTTCGGCGGTGCCGATCTATGGCCTGTCGCGCCACGAGGGCGCGCGCCGCCGGATGGCGATGATCCGGGACGTGTTCCCGGTGAACTACGACAGCCAGGGCCAGGCCACGCGCGAAGCCGCCCGCGGCGCCATCGCGCACCTGTTCAGGCTGGGCGCGCTGGCCGAAGACGACAGCGTCATCATCACCAGCGGCGACCATATGGAGCTGCACGGCGCCACCAACACCCTGCGCCTGCTCAAGGTCGGCCCCGGCGGCAAGGCCGAAGGCCTCGGCGAGCTCTGAAAACGGGGAAAATGTACCAGGTACATTTTCTTGGGAGCCCCGTGCGGAGACTGGAATCTGCGTGAAAATGTACCTGGTACATTTTCCCCGTTTTCGGCCGTTCGGCGGGTTGGGCTATAATCCGGGGTCATCCATCCGCAACCCCGGGAAACCCCATGAGCATCGACCAACTCGCCGACATCGCCCAGGCCATGGTGGCCCCGGGCAAGGGCATCATCGCCATTGATGAGTCCACCGCCACCATCAAGAAGCGCTTCGACGGCGTGGGCATCGAGTGCACCGAGGAAAACCGCCGCGCATACCGCGAAATGCTGCTCGGCACGCCCAAGCTGGGCGACTACATCTCCGGCGCCATCCTGTACGACGAGACCCTGCGCCAGAGCACCAAGGCCGGCGTGCCGTTCACCAAGCTGATGATGGACAACGGCATCCTGCCGGGCATCAAGGTGGACCTGGGCGCCAAGCCCCTGGCCGGTTTCCCGGGTGAACTGGTCACCGAAGGCCTGGACGGCCTGCGCGAGCGCCTGAAGGAATACGCCAAGCTGGGCGCCAAGTTCGCCAAGTGGCGCGCCGTCATCACCATCGGCGAAGACGCCCCGTCGGGCACCTGCATCGACTCCAACTGCCACGCCCTGGCCCGCTACGCCGCCCTGTGCCAGGAAGCCGGCATCGTGCCCATGGTCGAGCCCGAAGTGCTGATGGACGGCGAGCACGACATCGACACCTGCTTCGAGATCACCGAAGTCACGCTGCGCTCGCTGTTCGGCGCGTTGTACGAGCACAACGTCATGCTCGAGGGCACCATCCTCAAGGCCAGCATGGTGGTGTCGGGCAAGGACTGCCCCGAACAGGCCGGCATCGAGGAAGTGGCCGAAATGACCCTGCGCTGCCTGAAGTCGGCCGTGCCGGCCAGCCTGCCGGGCATCGTGTTCCTGTCGGGCGGCCAGAGCGACGACGACGCCACCGCGCACTTGGACGCCATGAACCGCATGGGCGCCAAGCCGTGGCCGCTGAGCTTCAGCTACGGCCGCGCCATGCAGTCGGCCGCGCTCAAGATCTGGGCCAAGGACCTGACCGGCAACATCGCCGCCGCGCAGCAGACCGTCTACGCCCGTGCCAAGGCCAACGGCCTGGCCGCGCTGGGCAAGTGGACCAAGGGCGCCTGATCGCCGGGCCCGAGTCCCAAGCGACCATGTCAACGCCGGCCTCGTGCCGGCGTTTGCATTTATGGCCCTGCTGCAACGCAACGCGACCGGGTGTGCACATGGGCGTGACGCCGCGGCCGTACAATCATGGAACTTGTGGCCGGCGCGTCAGTCCCATGCCTCGCCTGCGCCGTTGCGCCCTATTGCGGCACGACTCCCTCGCGGCGCCCCGGTCCGCTCCGGCGGCATCGCCGCCAAACCGTTCAAGGAAGACCCGCACGATGAGCCCGAACCTGCGCCAACTCCTGCCCGCCCTGGCCGTTTTCCTGGCGCTGGCCGGCTGCAGCGCCGAGCCGCCGGCCGGCAACCGCGCGCCGCCCGCCACGGTCACCACCACCGCCGTGGCCAGCAAGCCCTGGAGCGACGCCATCGAAGCCCTGGGCACCGCCCGCGCCAACGAGTCGGTGCTGGTCACCGCCAAGGTGACCGAAACCGTGGTGCGGGTGAACTTCGAAGACGGCGACCTGGTGGAGGCCGGCGACGTGCTGGTGGACCTGTCGGGCCGCGCCGAAGTGGCGGGCCTGGCCGAAGCCGCCGCGGCCTACCGCGAATCGCAGCAGCAGTTCCAGCGCCTGCAGCAGCTCACCGCGCAGAAGCTCATCCCCACCAGCCAGCTCGACACCCAGCGCGCCGCCATGGATTCCGCCCGCGCCCGCCTGGACGCCACCCGCGCCCGCCTGTCCGACCGCGTCATCACCGCGCCCTTCGCCGGCGTGCTGGGCTTCCGCCAGGTCAGCCCCGGCACCCTGGTCACGCCCGGCACCACCATCGCCAGCCTCGACGACGTGTCCGTGATCAAGCTCGACTTCGCCGTGCCCGAGGCCTACCTGGCCGCGCTTTCCGCCGGCCAGTCCATTTCCGCCACCAGCCGGGCCTACCCGGGCCGCGAGTTCACCGGCCGCGTCACCACGGTGGATTCGCGCATTGACCCGGCCACGCGCGCGGTCACCGTGCGCGCCGAAATCCCCAACCCCGAGCGGCTGCTGCGCCCGGGCATGCTGCTGTCGCTGCGGGTGTACCAGCCCGAGCGCCAGGCGCTGGTGGTGCCCGAGATCTCGGTCATCCAGGTGGCGCAGACCGCGCACGTGTTCCGCGTGCTGCCCGACGACACGGTGGAACAGGTGGAAGTGACGCTGGGCCAGCGCCGCCGCGGCGAAGTGGAAGTGCTGGACGGCCTGGCCGCCGGCGACCGCATCGTGGTGGACGGCATCGTCAAGCTGCGCCAGGGATCGAGCGTGGTGGAAGCGCCGGCCAAGCCCGCGACGCCGGCGGAGCCCGCCGCGCCCGCGGACGCACAGGCCCCCGCCGCCCCGGCCAAGGCCGCCTGACCGGCGCCCCGCGGAGAAGCCCATGGTCCTGTCCGACCTCTCGATCAAGCGCCCCGTCTTCGCGACGGTGATGAGCCTGCTGCTGGTTGTGCTGGGCGTCATCGCCTTCACTCGCCTGACCCTGCGCGAACTGCCCAACATCGACCCGCCCATCGTGTCGGTGGGCGTGGCCTACCCGGGCGCGTCGGCGGCGGTGGTGGAAACGCGCATCACGCAAATCCTCGAAGACGCCGTCAGCGGCATCGAGGGCATCGAAACGGTGGAGTCGCGCAGCCGCAACGGCGAGGCCAGCGTCACCATCGAGTTCTCGCTCAGCCGCGACATCGAGGCCGCGGCCAACGACGTGCGCGACGCCATCAGCCGCGTCATGGACCGCATGCCGGAAGAGGCCGACCCGCCGGAAATCGAAAAGGTGGAAAGCGACGCCGAGGTCATCCTCTGGCTGAACATGAGCTCGGACGAGCTCGACAGCCTGGCCCTGAGCGACTACGCCGAGCGCTACGTGGTGGACCGCCTGTCGAGCATCGACGGCGTGGCCCAGGTGCGGGTGGGCGGCCAGCAGCGCTACTCCATGCGCGTGTGGCTGGACCGCGAGGCCCTGGCCGCGCGCGGCCTGACGGTGAACGACGTCGAGAACGCCCTGCGCCGCGAGAACGTCGAACTGCCCGCCGGCAGCATCGAATCGCAGGACCGCGACTTCACCCTGCGCGTGATGCGCGGCTACCAGGAAGCGGCCGACTTCGCCCAGCTCACCCTGGCCAAGGGCGAGGACGGCTACCTGGTGCGGCTGGGCGACGTGGCCAAGGTCGAGCGCGCCTCGGCCGAGCGGCGCGCCTACTTCCGCGGCAACGGCCAGCCCAACGTGGGCCTGGGCATCATCAAGACCTCCACGGCCAACAGCCTGGACGTGGCGCGCGACGTCAAGGCCGCGCTGCCCAACCTGCAGGCCACGCTGCCGGCGTCCACGCGCATCTTCGTCGCGTTCGACAGCACCACGTTCATTGACGCCGCGGTGGACCGCGTCTACATGACGCTGATCGAAGCGGTGCTGCTGGTGCTGGTGGTCATCTACCTGTTCCTGGGCAGCTTCCGCGCCGCGCTCATCCCGGCGGTGACGGTGCCGGTGTGCCTGGTGGCGGCGTTCATCGCGCTGTGGGCGTTCGGGTTCACCATCAACCTGCTCACGCTGCTGGCGCTGGTGCTGTGCATCGGCCTGGTGGTGGACGACGCCATCGTGGTGCTGGAGAACGTGCAGCGCCGCGCCGACCTGGGCGAGCCGCCGCTGGTGGCCGCGCGCCGCGGCACGCAGCAGGTGGCGTTCGCGGTGGTCGCCACCACGGCGGTGCTGGCGGCGGTGTTCCTGCCGGTGGGCTTCATGGAAGGCAACACGGGCCGGCTGTTCCGCGAACTCTCCGTGGCCCTGGCCGCGGCCGTCATCATCTCGGCCTTCGTGGCGCTGACGCTTACGCCCATGATGTGTTCGCTGATGATCCGCCCGCACCAGCAGCCCAAGGGCGTGAACAAGTGGGTGCAGGGCCACCTGGATTCGCTGGGCAAGGCCTACCGCCGCGCGGTCCAGCGCACCATCGGCAAGCCGCTGCTGTTTGGCGTCGTGCTGCTGGGCAGCCTGGGCCTGTCGTGGTTCTTCGCCCAGCAGATCCCGGCCGAACTGGCGCCGCCGGAAGACCGCGGCAGCTTCTTCGTCTCGGTCGCCGGCCCCGAGGGCGCCGGCTACGACTACACCGTCACCCAGATGCATGAAGTCGAGCAGCGCCTGTTCAAGTACATCGGCGAAGGCCAGGCCATTGATCGCGCCAACACGCGCGTGCCCGGCGGCTTCGGCGCCGGCGGCGAAATGCACACCGGCCAGGCCATCGTGCTGCTCAAGCCCTGGAACGAGCGCGACATCAGCACCGCCGACCTGGTGGAAAAGATCCGCGGCGACCTGGCCAGCCTGCCCGGCGTGGTGGCCCGGCCGCAGGTGCGCAGCGGCCTGGTGCGCAGCGGCGGCCAGCCGCTGCAGGTGGTGCTGGGCGGCCCGGACTACGCCGAACTGGCGCAGTGGCGCGACCGCATGCTGGCGCGCATGGAGGCCAATCCCAAACTGTTCTCGGCCGATTCGGACTACAAGGAAACCCGCCCGCAGCTGCGCGTGGAGATCAACCGCGAACGCGCCGCGGACCTGGGCGTGTCGGTGCAGGAAGTGGGCCGCACGCTGGAATCGATGATGGGTTCGCGCCGCGTCACCACGTACGTGGAAGATGGCGAGGAGTACGACGTCATCCTGCAGGCCCAGCAGGAGAACCGCGGCTCGCCCTCGGACCTCAACAACCTGTACGTGCGCTCCACCACCACCGGCACCCTGATACCGCTGTCGAACCTGGTGACGCTGACCGAGCTGGCCGAGCCGGGCCAGTACAACCGCTTCAACCGCCTGCGCGCCATCACGATCACGGCCGGCCTGGCCCCGGGCTACACGCTGGGCGAGGCCCTGGCCTGGGTGCGCCAGGTGGCCGACGAAGAGCTGCCCGAGCGCGCGCAGATCGACTACAAGGGCGAATCGCGCGAATACCAGAGCGCCGGCAGCGCCGTGCTGTTCACCTTCGCCATGGCGCTGCTGATCGTGTACCTGGTGCTGGCGGCGCAGTTCGAAAGCTTCCTGCACCCGCTGGTGATCATGCTGACGGTGCCGCTGGCGGTGCTGGGCGCGCTGATGGGCCTGTGGGCCTTCGGCAGCTCGCTCAACCTGTTCAGCCAGATCGGCATCGTCATGCTGGTGGGGCTGGCGGCCAAGAACGGCATCCTGATCGTGGAGTTCGCCAACCAGCTGCGCGACGAGGGCATGGCCATCCGCGACGCCATCGTTGAATCGGCGGCGGTGCGCATGCGCCCGATCCTGATGACGTCCATCGCCACCATCGTCGGCGCCGTGCCGCTGGTGGTGGCGGGCGGGCCGGGTTCGGCCAGCCGCGCCACCATCGGCATCGTGATCATCTCGGGCGTGGCTTTCTCCACCGTGCTGTCGCTGTTCGTGGTGCCGGCGTTCTACACGCTGCTGGCGCCGTTCACGCGATCGCCCGACGCGGTGGCGCAGAAGCTCGAGCAGCTTGAACGCGAGACACCCGCCGTCGGCGGCCACGCCTGAGGCACGGCGGACGGCCCGCGGCCCGGGCCGTCCGTTAGACTGGCGCCCTGGCCGCCGCTGAGGGCGGCGGACCCACGCCATGAACGACCGCAAGCCGCCTTCGGGCGATTCCCCCTACCGCGGCCCGCCCTCGGGCAAGCCGCGCGACAAGCGCGAACGCGAGCGCGACCGCCAGTCACGCCCGGCGCCGCCGCCGGCCGAGCGCCGCGGCCCGGCGCGCGAACGTCAGCCCGAGCGGCACCGCGACCACGCGCGCGACGAGGCCGACGCCGACCTGCTGCGCGCCTGGTCCGATACGCCCAAGGCCCCGCGCGAACAGCGCCTGCACGGCCTCAACGCCTGCCTGGCCATGTTCGCCCGGCGCCCGCAGGACCTGCGCAAGGTGTGGCTGCTCGAGTCGCGCATCCCGCAGCTCAAGGCCGTGCTGGCCCACTGCGTGCAGCACCGCCTGGGCTACACCGTGGTGGGCGACGAAGACCTGCAGAAGCTGTCCGCCAGCGCCCACCACGAAGGCGTGGTGTTCGGCACGCTGCCGGCCGCCGAAGCCAACCTGTCGGACTGGCTGCGCGACCTCAAGCCCGGCCCACAGCTGGCCGTGTGGCTGGACGGCGTGGGCAACCCGCACAACCTGGGCGCGATCCTGCGTTCGGCCGCCCACTTCGGCGCGGCCGGGCTGCTGCTGCCCAAGGACTCGCCGCTGGCCCTGTCCGGCGCCGCGGCCCGCGTGGCCGAGGGCGGCGCCGAACAGGTGCCGCTGGTGCGCATGGGCCGCGCCGACAACAGCCTGGACCAGCTGCGCTCGGCCGGCTTCGGCGCCGTGGCTACCGTGGTGCGCGGCGGCAAGCCGCTGTACGGCACCGCGCTGCCCGAACGCATGCTGCTGGTGATGGGCGCCGAACAGACCGGCATTGACCCGGCCCTGGCCCAGGCCGCGGCGCTGCGCGTGGCCATCCCCGGCACCGGGGCGGTGGAAAGCCTCAACGTGGCCGCGGCCACCGCGGTGTTCCTGGGCGAATGGTGGCGGCAGCGCCGGGCCTGAAGCCGATATTCAGCGCGCCATGGGCATAATCGGCCCATGGACATTCGACTGCTCAAGCGCGCCCTCGGCGCCTGCCTGCTCTTCTTCGCCCTGGCGGCGGCCGTGCCGGCCGCCACGCGGCCCGAGTACGACGTCACCTACACCGTGCAGTTCCTGCCGGCCTCGGGCCAGGCCCAGGTGACCATCGCACTGCGGCCCGACACCGGCCACGTCAGCCAGCTGCGCCTGGCCATGCCCGAGGACCGCTACACCCAGGTCACCGGCGACGGCACCATCCAGCGCAAGGGCAGCACCGTCACCTGGGTGCCGCTGGCCGGCAAGCCCTCGAAGCTGCGCTACCGCTACCGCATCGACCACCAGCGCACGGGTGGCGGCTACGACGCCCGCATCACCCCCGACTGGGTGATCGTGCGCGGCGACGACCTGGTGCCCAGCGCGCGCGTGCGCGCCACCAAGGGTTCGGACTCGCGCGTGCGGCTGCGCTTCGTCATGCCCAAGGGCTGGACCAACGTGGACACGCCGTTCCTGCGCAGCCGCGACGGCAAGTCCTTCGTGGTCACCAACCCCGAGCGCAACTTCGACCGGCCCATTGGCTGGGTGATCGCCGGCGCCGTGGGCACGCGGCGCGAAGTGCTGGCCGGCATGGAAATCAGCGTGGCCGGCCCGAAGGGCGACGTGATCCGCCGCAACGACATGCTGGCCTTCTTCAATGGCCTGGCGCCGGAGTTCCGGCGCGCGTTCGGGGAATTGCCCGGCAAGCTGCTGATCGTCAGCGCCGGCGACCCGATGTGGCGCGGCGGCCTGTCGGGGCCGCGTTCGCTGTTCCTGCACGCGGACCGCCCGCTGATCAGCGAGAACGGCACCAGTACGCTCACCCACGAGCTGACGCACGTGATCACGCGCATCCGCGGCGCCGACGGCGACGACTGGATTGCCGAGGGGCTGGCCGAGTACTACTCCATTGAACTGCTGCGGCGCGCCGACCTGCTCAGCGACGCGCGCGCCGACAAGGCCCAGGCGTGGATGGCCAACCACGGCAAGCGGGTGAAGACGCTCACGCGCAATCGCTCCGCCGGCCCGCGCACGGCGCGCGCGGTGCAGCTGCTGGCGGAGCTGGACGCGGAGATCCGGCAGCGCACGAAGGGCAAGCGCAATCTCGACGACGTGGTGCGCGCGCTGATCCCGCTGCGCGAGGTGTCGCGCGAGGACCTGCGCGAGCAGGTGGAAAAGCTCACCGGCTCGCCGTCCAAGGTGCTGGCGACGCCGCTGCTGGACTGAACTTCTCCAGGCTCGCGCGCGGGGCTCCGCGATTCCGGCGCCGTTGCTGCATGTTCGCGGCGCCGTTGCTGCTTGTTCCCGGCGCCGTCGCCACCCCGGAAGCGAGGGTCACTTCCTGCTCACGGCAGAGCCTTTTAGTTCGCAGGAAGTGACCCTCGCTCCCGGGGCGTCGCTGGTGCGTGACTGTTTGGATTCGTGAAGGAAGGCCCGTGGCCGCGCGCCTCGGTGCTTGCGCGTGTCGATCCGGACCAAGGCGCGACATTGTTTTCGCTGCCCTCGTTGGGCTAACCGGGCCTTGGCGCTTGTGGCCCCCGCGTCAGTCGCGCGCGTCCTTTCGGACGCGATACGGGGCTGCTTGGCCAGCGTGGAAGGTGGCCAGATTGCGAGAGCGATCCGCCCGGCGGCGGGTGTGGGTTCCTGGCGCGCACACTGACACATCAGGCTTCAACCCGAGTCCAACGATCGGGCCAATCTCCATAGCCAAGGGCAACCACCATCGCTCTTGGCAATATCCGAAGCTCAGGCCAGCATCCGAAGCAAACACCGTTCTCTGAATGGATGTTTCGCCGTCGGGCATTCGCTCGTCAGCGTGGATAGCGAGGGTGGAGCGGTGGCTGACCGCAACGCTACGTTCGTGGCCTGTTGCCCCGGTGTGCCTGCCACGAACTCACACCCGCCGCCGGGCGGATCGCTCCCGCAATCTGGCCACCTTCCACGCTGGCCAGGACGCGTCGTATCGCGTCCGAAAGGACGCGCGCGACTGACGCGGGGGCCACAAGCGCCAAGGCCGTGTTTGCCAAGCCGGTTCAGCGAGAAGAATGCCGTGCCTTGGTCCGGATCGACACGCGCAAGCACCGGAGCGCGCTGCCACGGGCCTTCCTTACAGATCAACAAGAGGTAGCCACCGGACGCGCCGCGGAGGCGAGGGTCACTTCCTGCGAACTAAAAGGCTCTGCCGTGAGCAGGAAGTGACCCTCGCCTCCGCGGTGCGGCCGGCGCCGCAGCCATCAAGAGCGCGGTGCGGGCGGCGGTGCGCTGCCGAAGTCCACTTCGGTTTCCGCGGCCAGGTACATCAGCACCGCGTAGGCGGCCACCTGCTGGTCCAGCGCCTTGGGGTCGATCTTGTCCAGCGTGTCGTTGGCCGTGTGGTGGTAGTCGAAGTAGTCGGTGCCGTCCTGCGCCAGCTGCGCCCAGGGCGCGCCCTTGGCCACGATCGGGCCCACGTCCGGGCCGGGGCCGCCGCCCTCGCGCTCGGTCACGATGCCCAACGGCGCCAGCACCTCACCGATGGCTTCGACCACCGGCCACGCGGCCGCGTCCACGCCGGCGCGCAGCGCATACACCCGGCCCGCACCGAAATCACTCTCCGCACCCAGCTGGTGCGCCGGCACCTGGCCCGCCGCGGCGCGCGCCTCCGCGTAGGCCTTGCCGCCGTACAGCCCCTGCTCCTCGTTGGCGTAGGCGATCACGCGCACCGTGCGGCGCGGCGCGCGGTCCAGGTCGCCGATCAGCGCCCCGGCCGCGGCCGTGATGCCGATGCCGGCGCCGTCGTCAATCGCGCCGGTGCCCAGGTCCCACGAATCCAGGTGCCCGCCCATCGTCACCACCTCGTCGGGCAGCTCACGGCCGGTGATCTCGGCGATGACGTTGTGCGAGGTGTATTCGCCCACCGTTTCGGCCGCGATGTCCAGGCGCAGGCGCACCGGCTTGCCGCGCGCCAGCATGTGGCTGACCAGGTCGGCGTCGGGGTTGGACAGCGCGGCGGCGGGGATGCGCGGCACGTCCGGCAGGTAGCGCATGGTGCCGGTGTGGGCGAAGCGGTCGCTGCTGGTGCCGATGGAGCGGATGACCACGGCCACCGCGCCCTTCTTCGCCGCTTCGACCGCGCCGTTGCTGCGCGCGCCCACCGCCGGGCCGTAGCCGCGGCCGTCCTTGAAGCGGACCATGCGGTTGGACACGTAGGCGATCTTCCCGGCCAGGCTGCCCTCGGGCGCGGCCACCAGCGCGGCCAGGTCGCTGAACTCCACCACCTCCGCTTCCAGCGGCTTGCCGCCGGTGCCCACGCTGCCGCCCAGCGCGGTGATCACCAGCGGCTGCGGGAAGGGCGCCAGCACTTCGGCCTTTTCATGGTGGCGCAGCCACACCGGGAAGGTCACCGGCTCCAGGTAAACCTTGTCAAAGCCCATCGCCGTGAACTTCGCCTTCGCCCAGGCCACCGCGCGTGCGTCGGCCGGGGTGCCGGCCATGCGCGGACCCACTTCGGTGGTCAGCGATTCCACCACCGACCAGGCCTGGCTGCCGGCCAGCGCGCGTTCGCGCAGGCCCTGCGCCGCGGCGATGTCGCCGGCGTCCAGGCCGGTGTCGGCCGCGGCGAGGGGCGCGAGCGCCAGCGACAGCGAAAGGGCAAGCAGGGACTTGGCGAGGGGCATCGGTGGCTCCGGAAAAAAGGCGCCGGCCAAAGTGGCCGGCGCGGGGTGGGGTGGGCGTGCGCTCAGCGCTTGAGCGCGTCGCGGATCTCGGTGAGCAGCTTCACCTCGTCGCTGGGCTCGGCCGGCGCGGCGGGCGCCGCTTCCTGCTTGCGCTTGAGGGTGTTGATGACCTTCACCGCCACGAAGATGGCGAAGGCGATGATCAGGAAATCCACGATGGTCTGGATGAACGCGCCGTACTTCACCAGCACCGCCGCCACTTCGGCGCCGGCGGCGTCCACCGTGGCGGGCTTGAGCTCGAGGGCCAGTTCGTTGAAGTTCACGCCGCCCACCAGGTAGCCCACCATCGGCATGATGATGTCGTTCACCAGCGAGGCGACGATCTTGCCGAACGCGGCGCCGATCACCACGCCCACGGCGAGGTCGACCACGTTGCCGCGCATTGCGAATTCCTTGAACTCGGTGACCATGCCCATGCCGCTTCTCCCCGTGGTTGTCTGGTGTGCCTGAATTTACACCGGCGCCGCGCTCAGGCGATATGCCCGCCGAACTCCACCAGCCTGTCCACGCCCGCGCGGAAGCGGTCGCCCGGCTGCAGCGCCGCCACGCCCGCCGGCGTGCCCATGAACACCAGGTCGCCGGCCTTGAGCGCATACAGCTTCGAGAGTTCGTGGATGACGTCGGCCACGCTGAACACCATGTCGTCCAGCCCCGACTGCTGGCGGATCGCGCCGTTCACCTCGAGCCACAGGCGCCGCGTGAACACGTCGCCGGCCGCGGCCGCCGGCACCAGTTCGCTGGCCGGCGCGGAGTGGTCGAAGCCCTTGGCCGTGTCCCAGGGCAGGCCCTTGGCCTTGGCCGCGGCCTGCAGGTCGCGGCGCGTAAGGTCCAGGCCCACGCCGTAGCCGAACACCAGCGCCATTGCATCGGCCGCGGCCACTTCGCCGTCGGCGTCGCGGCCCAGGGCCACCACCAGTTCCACTTCGTGGTGCAGGTCGCGGGTGCCGGACGGGTAGGGCACGCGGCCGCCGCCGGCCACGATGGCGTCGGCGGGCTTCATGAAGAACACGGGGTTGCCGCGATCCACCGCGGCGCCCATTTCCCTGGCGTGCTCGGCGAAGTTGCGGCCCACGCAGTAGATGCGGCGCACGGGGAACAGCGCACCGGTGCCGCGTACGGGCAGGCAGGTGGGGGCGGGAACGGGAATCACGGTGGCGGTCATGGCGCGGCTCCGGGGCGAAGCCCCAAGTCTAGCCGCTGACGGCGTGGTGATTCCGGGAAGGCGGTCTCAGCGCAGGCCGAGGCGGCCCGGCGACTTCTGCACGTGCACGAACTCGCCTTCGATCACGCCTTCGCTGGCGCGCGACGGAGCGGCGGCGGGACGCAGCAGGCGGCGCACGGCGGCGAACAGCAGCATGCCCAGGCCGATCACCAGTCCAAACGCCACCAGCAGCACCAGCAGCGCCAGGCCCAGCAGGCCCACCAGCACCCGCAGCAGCGGGCTGCGCGGCTTGCTAGGGCAGTAGCTGAAGAAGCGCTGGAAGAGGAAGGTCATCGTTGGCGTGGCAGAATGCGGGGAACGCAGTATGGCGAGGCCGGTCGTGGAAAGTGTAAGTGGTTCGTTAATCCGGCTGGCCGAGCTGCCGCCCGAAGGTTTGTCCGAGATCGAGCTGGACGTGGAGGGCGAGCGGCAGTCCATCGTCCTGCGCCGCAGCGGCGATCGCGTGCAGGCGTGGCTGAACATCTGCCCGCATGCCGGGCGGCGGCTGGACTATGCGCCGGGTCAATTCCTGCTCGACCAGGGCCGCCTGGTGTGCGCCGCGCACGGCGCCAGCTTCGAACTCGAGAAGGGCGTGTGCGTGGCCGGGCCCTGCCGCGGCGCGTCGCTGGTGCCGCTGGCCGTGGCCATCGGCTAGAACATCAGGTTCACCATCACCAGCACGATGGCCAGGTACACCAGGGTCAGCGGGCCGCCGCTGCGCCACAGGTCGCGCGGGCGGTAGCCGGCCGGGCCGCTCACCATCGCCAGCACCGGGTTGGAGGAGCTCAGGAAATTGTTCGACGCCGACAGCGCCACCACCAGCGCGAACGCCGTCGGGCTGCCGCCCGCGGCCAGGGCCACGTTGATCGCCATCGGCACCATCACCACCGTGGCGCCCACGTTGCCGATCACCAGCGCGAACGCCGTGGCCAGCAGGCCGATGGCGGCCTCCATCACCCAGATGGGCACGTCGGGCCCGATGCGCTCGAGGATGTGCTGGGCCAGCCAGCCCGCGGCGCCGGTGGAATCCATCGCCCAGCCCAGCGGAATCAGGCAGGCCATCAGGAACACGGTTTTCCAGCTGACCGCGGCGTAGGCCTCGTCCATGTTCAGGACGCCGGTGACCATCATCGCCGCCGCGCCGGCCATCAGCGCGATCGGCACCGGCACCAGGGTGGTCAGCGCCAGCGCCATCGCGGCGGTGAACACCGCCAGCGCCCACCACAGCTTCTGCGGCCGGTGCGCGCCCTTGGGGTAGTCGGTGACCACCACGAAGTCGCGGCTTTCGCTGGCCTGCGCCAGGTCGGTCCAGATGCTGTGGAAGACCAGCATGTCGCCGGCCTTGAGCGGCATGCGGCGGATGTCCTCGCGCCACACCTGGTTGTCGCGGTTGATCGCCAGCAGGCTGATGCCGAAGCGCTTGCGCAGCTGCAGCTGCGCCTGGGCCTTGCCGATGAAGGCCGACGTGGGCGGGATGACCGCTTCGGAAATGCCCGAGCGGCTGGGGTTGAACAGGTCGGCGAAGTGGCGCAGCCGGCCCGACATCTTCAGCAGGTTTTTCTGCGCGTAGTCCTGGATGGCTTCGCGCGGGCCCATCACGCCCAGCACGCTGCCCACCCAGATCATCTGGTCGGCCGGTGGCGCCAGGCGCGCTTCGTTGCCGCTGAGCAGGGCCAGCAGCAGCGGCGCGTCGCGCTGGGCCTCGGCTTCGCCCACGGCCATGCCCACCAGCGGGCTTTCGGCGGTGACGCTGAGTTCGTACACGTCGCCGTCAATGCCGTAGGCGCGGGCGAAGTAACTTTGCGTGCGGCTGGGCGCCACGCCCTTTTCCTCGCCCTTGCCCAGCAGTTTCGGGCCGCGCCAGCGGAAGTACGCCAGGCCGGCCAGCAGCAGCACCAGGCCCACCGGCAGCGGTGCGAACATCGGCAGCGGCTGCAGCGTGGCCACGCCCGAGGGCAGGTTGCGGTTGGCCGCCACCAGCAGGTCGTTGAGCAGCATCAGCGGCGAATTGCCGATCATGGTCAGGCCGCCACCCATCACGATGGCCGCCGCCACCGGCATCAGCAGCCGCGACAGGCCGATGCCCGAGCGGCTGGACACGCGCGAGGCCACCGGCAGGAACAGCGCCATCACCGACGGGTTCTGCATGAAGCCCGACATCACGCCGGCCAGGGCCGAGGTGAGCAGTATCAGCCGCTCCTCCATGCCCTTGGACACGCGCAGCAGCCACACCGCCACGCGGTTGAGCGCGCCGGTGCGGTCCAGGCCGGCGCCCAGGATCATCGTGGCGATCACGGCGATGACGGCGTTGCCCGAGAAGCCGTCGAACAGCTGGTTGGCCGGCACCAGCCCGGTCAGGCCCAGCACCACCAGCACCACCAGCGCGGTGGTGTCGGCACGGATGCGCTCGAACATGAACATCGCGATGGTGAAGCCCACCAGGCCCAGCACGAGCATCATGTCGCGAGTGAGGACCAGGCCGGTTTCCATGCGTGCGTCGTGCCCTCAGGTCCGGTCGTACAGCAGGTCCCAGACGCCGTGGCCCAGCTTCAGGCCGCGGGTCTCGAAGTGGGTTTGCCGGCGCCATTGCGGCCGCGGCACGAACCCGCGCGCACCGGCGCGGCTGCGCAGGCGCGGCTCGGCGTCCAGCACGTCCCACATGTGTTCGGCGTAGTTTTCCCAGTCGGTGGCCAGGTGCAGCAGACCGCCGGGGCGCAGGCGCTCGCACAGCAGGCCCACGAAGCCGGGCTGCACCAGGCGGCGCTTGTTGTGGCGCTTCTTGTGCCAGGGGTCGGGGAAGTAGATGCGCACTTCGTCCAGCGACGCCGGGGCCACTTCATGCTGCAGCACTTCCACCGCGTCGTGCTGGTAGACGCGCAGGTTGTGCAGGTTGGCTTCGGCGGCGGCGTTGAGCAGGCGGCCGACGCCGGGGCCGTGCACCTCCACGCCGATGAAGTCGCGCTGGGGTTCGTTCTGCGCGGCGTACAGCAGCTGCTCGCCGTTGCCGAAGCCAATCTCCAGCACGCGCGGCGCCTGGCGGCCGAACGCGGCGTCGAAGTCGCGCGGCGCGCCGGTGTAGTCCAGGCCCAGGTGTGGCCAGTGCAGGTCGAAGGCGCGCTTCTGTGCGTCGGTCTGGCGGCCCTGGCGCAGCACGAAGCTGCGGATGGGGCGGTTGCGCGGGCCGGGCGCCGGGGCGCTGTCGTCGTGGGTGTCGGACATGCCCGTGGCCGTGCTCAGAGGAAGTGGCCGTCGAGAGGCGACGACGCGCTGGCGTGGCGCTTCTTCGGGATGCGCCCGGCGAGGAAGGCTTCGCGGCCGGCCTCCACCGCCTTGCGCATCGCGCTGGCCATCAGCACCGGGTCGCGGGCGCCGGCGATGGCGGTGTTCATCAGCACGCCGTCGCAGCCCAGCTCCATCGCGATGGCGGCGTCGGACGCGGTGCCCACGCCGGCGTCCACCAGCACGGGCACCTTGGCGTTCTCGACGATTTCCAGGATGGACCAGCGGTTCTGCACGCCCAGGCCCGAGCCGATGGGCGCGGCCAGCGGCATCACCGCCACGCAGCCGATTTCCTCCAGGCGCTTGGCGATGATGGGGTCGTCGGAGGTGTACACCATCACGTCGAAGCCGTCGGCCACCAGGATTTCGGCGGCCTTGATCGTCTGCAACACGTCGGGGTACAGGGTGCGCGCATCGCCCAGCACCTCGAGCTTCACCAGCCGGTGGCCGTCGAGCAGTTCGCGCGCCAGGCGGCAGGTGCGCACCGCGTCGTCGGCGGTGTAGCAGCCGGCGGTGTTGGGCAGCAGCGTGTAGCGGTCGGGCGGCAGCACGTCCAGCAGGTTGGGTTCGCCGGGGTTCTGGCCGATGTTGCTGCGGCGGATGGCGACGGTGACGATCTGCGCGCCCGCGGCCTCGGTGGCCAGGCGGGTCTGTTCCATGTCGGTGAACTTGCCCGTGCCGGTCAGCAGGCGGGAACGGTAGGTCTGGCCGGCGATCACGAGCGGATCGGCGTGCGGGGCGTCGGGCGTGCGATTCATGCCCGGATTATGGCCCGATTGACCGTGCGAGTTAACCCTTTCTTAAGAAGGGATTCAGCCGCGGGGCAGCGGGCTCAGCCGCCGCCGATGGCCTGGATGATTTCCACCCGGTCGCCGTCGGCCAGCACGTGGCGGGCGTGCTGGCTGCGCGGCACCACGGCCAGGTTCACTTCCACGGCCACCTTGCGGCCGGCGTGGCCGGCCAGGGCGAGCAGGGCTTCGAGGGTGGTGCCGGGTTCGAGCGGACGGCTCTCGCCGTTGAGCGTGATGTGCATGGCGCGGATTTTATCGCGTTGCGGCCGTTCGTGGCGCCCCGCATAATCCCTCCCGTTCGCGGGTGTAGCTCAATGGCAGAGCTGTTGCTTCCCAAGCAACTGACGAGGGTTCGATTCCCTTCACCCGCTCCACGCACCGCACCGCTGGCCGTCCTTCGACGCGCCGCCCCTGGAGGAAGCCATGCCGCACCCCGTCCTCCTGGGCTGGCGTGAATGGCTGTCCCTGCCCGTGCTGGGCATCGTGGCGGTGCGGGCCAAGGTGGACACCGGCGCGCGATCGTCGGCCCTGCACGTGCTGGACCAGGAAGTGTTCGTGCGCGAAGGCCGCGAGTTCGTGCGCTTCCTGCTCGACACCGGCGTCAGCGGCCAGGCGCCGCAGCCGGCCGAAGCCGCGGTGATTGACCGCCGCCCCGTGACCGATTCGGGCGGCCACACCACCCAGCGCATCTTCATCCAGACCCGGCTGCGCCTGGCCGGCCAGGAGTGGGACGCCGAAGTGAACCTGACACATCGCAGGAACATGCTCTTCCCCATGCTGCTTGGCCGCACTGCGCTGGCCGGGCGTTTCCTGGTCGACCCGGCCAGTTCCTTCCTGCAGGGCGATCCGCCCGAAGGCCTGTTGCCCCCGTGAAACTCGCCATCCTTTCCCGCAACGCCAAACTCTATTCGACCCAGCGGCTGGTCGAAGCCGGCCGTGAGCGCGGCCACGTGGTGCGCGTGCTCGACCCGCTGCGCTGCTACATGCAGATCGCGCCGGGCCAGTTCATGCTGCGCTACAAGGGCAAGCCGCTGGTGGGTATGGACGCGGTGATTCCGCGCATCGGCGCCTCGGTCACCTTCTACGGCACCGCCGTGCTGCGCCAGTTCGAAATGATGGGCGCCTTCACCCCCAACGGCTCGGACGCCGTGCTGCGCGCGCGCGACAAGCTGCGCTGCCACCAGATGCTGGCCGGCGAAGGTCTGGGCCTGCCGGTCACCGTGTTCGGCGACAACCCCGACGACACCGGCGACCTGCTGGGCATGCTGGGCAACCCGCCGCACGTGATCAAACTCAACGAAGGCACCCAGGGCACCGGCGTCATCCTGGCCGAGAACGCCGGTGCGTCGCGCAGCGTCATCGAAGCCTTCCGCGGCCTGTACGCCAATTTCCTGGTGCAGGAATTCATCGCCGAAGCCAAGGGCGCGGACCTGCGCTGCTTCGTGGTGGGCGACAAGGTGGTGGCGGCCATGCGCCGCCAGGCCAGCGAAGGCGAGTTCCGGTCCAACCTGCACCGGGGCGGCAAGGCCAGCAAGATCAAGCTCACCCCGGCCGAAGTGGACACCGCCCTGCGCGCCGCCCGCGTGATGGGGCTGGGTGTTGCAGGCGTGGACCTGCTGAGGTCGAATCGCGGCCCATTGGTGCTGGAAGTGAACTCAAGCCCGGGCCTGGAGGGCATCGAGGGCGCCACGGGCGTGGACGTGGCCGGTGCCATCATCGATTTCCTGGCCGCCAGCGTCCGGCCCAAGGCCCGGCCGGCCAGGGCCGCGGTCCGCCGCAAGCCCGGTTTAACCAAAGCCTGAGCCTGATTTAACGGGGTCTTAATACGCCCGGGCCTAGGCTTGCCGAGCCGGACATCCTTGCCAGGTCCTCCTCGTCAGAGCGGCATCCCGCGGATTACGGCAATCGGGGCAGTAGCAACCTTTCGGCCCGGGCCGGCGCTCAAGCAGCGTCCCCGGGCCTTTTCTTTTGGCAGGTGCAAACAGCGCGGCTCTGTCGGTATTCTCCAACGTCCCACCCCCAGAGGATCACGCCTTGATCAAGTCACTGGTGTTCGCACTCACCCTCGCCGCCGCGCCGCTGGCGCTGGCCAACAATCCCGTGGCCGTGGACGCCGGCGATTTCGCCGCGCAGCGCGCCGCCGTCGAAAAGGGCCTGGCCGACGGCAAGACCTACGC
>Ga0075160_10000025_pt1 | contig 77734 bp, 68 predicted proteins | sample JI91814C2DNA_FD_70969 | JGI IMG/M metagenome (GOLD analysis project Ga0075160, IMG submission 70969) | Wastewater effluent complex algal communities from Wisconsin, to seasonally profile nutrient transformation and Carbon sequestration -... | ecosystem: Engineered > WWTP > Effluent > Algae... | reverse complement strand
GCAGGCGTCCCTTATGGCTGCTTGGGCGCAGTGGCGGGTGGCGCACCGGCAGGTGCTGCATCGGGCTTCCACGGCGTGGCCTTGGCGGGTTCGGACTCGCGCACTTTCTGCAGGCCCGACACGATGACCTGGTCGCCCGCCGCCAGTCCGCCGTTGATCAACCACTGGCCGTCGCGGCTGCTGCCGGTCACCACGTTCTTGCGCACCACCTTGCCATCCTTGCCCACCACCATGGCGTAGGCGCTGGCGGCGTCGCGCTGGATGGCGGCTTGCGGTACGAGGAAGGCATCACGCTGTTCGCCCAGCGTCGCCTTCAAGGTGACGAAGCTGCCCGGCAGCAGGTTGCTGTCCGGATTCGGGATGCGTGCACGCAGGGACACCGCGCCGGTCGCCGGGTCCACGACCGTGCTGGAGAAATCCAGGGTGCCGGTCTGCGCGTAGGCACTGCCGTCGGCCAGGATCACGCTGACGGTCGATTCCGCATTGCCTGCCAGCGACACATTCTGCGCGCGGCGCAACTGGTCAAGCTCGCTGACACTGATGGAGAAATTGACGAACAGCGGATCGATCTGGTCGATCGTGGTCAGCAAGGTAGCCTCGCCTTGGCCAACCAGCGCGCCTTCGGTTACCTGCTGCTTGCCGGCACGCCCGGAAATGGGTGCGCGCACGCTGGCGTAATCCAGGTTGATGCGCGAACTGGCCACGCCGGCCTTGGCCTGCTGCACGGCCGCGGCGGCGCTGCGTTCGGCGGCCTCGGCATTGTCCAGGTCGGACTGGGACACGAACTTCTGCGGCGCCAGTTGGCGTGCGCGGTTGGCCGACGCGCGGGCATTGGCATACGTGGCCTGTGCCGACGCCAACTGCGCCTGGCTGGCACTGAGCGCCGCCTGCAGCGGTGCCGGGTCGATCTGGAACAGCACCTGGCCTTCCTTCACGTCGCTGCCTTCCTGGTAGACGCGACGCGTCAAAACGCCTGCCACGCGGGCACGCACGTCGGAACTGCGGAAAGGTGCCAAGCGGCCAACGAAGTCCCGCTGCAAAGGCACGGTCTGCGCATTGGCAGTGATCACGCCGACCTCGGGCGGGGGCGGTGGGCCTTGCGGCGCATCGTCCTTGCAGGCTGCCAGGGTCAGGAGGAGTGCGCAGCTCAGTGCGAAAGGACGAATGGGGGCGGTCATGGGGTGCAGCTCCGGATCAAGGCTTGGGTACAAGGTGAAGTGAAGTGGCGGTTGGTGAAGCAGCGAGTCCGGCCGACGACTGGACGTCGACGGCGAATGCACGCAGGAAGGCATCGACGGCGAATTCCGCCCAGTGCTGGCGTTGCGGGTCGTCGTCGCGAAACGGGACGCTGAAACGTTGTCTTTCGAAATCAAGGCCGACGATCATCCCCAGAAGGAGTTCGGCGGCCTGTTGCGGATGGTAAGGCCTCAGCTGTCCACGCTGCATGGCCACGTGCAGCCAGTCCGCCAGTCGCTGCTGCAGGGTGGCACAGCCATCCTGGTAGAGGGTGCGGGCTTCTTCGGGAAACTGCATCGCTTCGGCACTGAGCAGCTGGCAGGTGGCGAGTACCGTGGGTTCGGAGATCCGCTGCAGGTGCTGGATCGCGAACTCCACGAGCACGGTGCGCATGTCGCCAGCCGTGTCATCCAGGCGCGCCGTCGCCAGGTCCAGGTGCTCCTGCATCACGCTGCGCAGGAGCTCCTGCTTGCTGCCGAAATGCGCATACAGGGTCTGCTTGGAACAGCCGGCACGGCTTGCCACCGCGTCCATGCTGACCCGGAAGCCCTGTTCGGCCATCAGCTCGCGCACAGCCTCGTGCACGCGTTCGCGGCGCTGGGTTGCGGGGGAAGGGGCGGGGGAGGCTTGCATCAAGCGGTGGACTATACCGTCCAGTTTAGAATTTAACCAGTGTGAATCTTCCTTTTCGCCAAGCCGGCATGCAATTCCGGCCAATGCTGCAGGTAACCGAGGGACATCCGCATCGGTATGGGCAATCCCGCGAATTCTTGTTCACAGGATCGAACCATTGGCAAGGGCCCTTTGTTCGATATGCGTTCCTGCGATCCAGCACGCATCGTGCGCAAACATTTCGCGCGGTTTGCGGCCACGCAACAAGGTTGTCATCGCTTGCAAGGCTACAATTGCGTACTGCAATCAACCTTAGAGCCACGGCCTGCATGAACGCTGTTCGCACACCCAAGAAGCCCGCGAAGAAACCCGCGAAGAAACCGACGAAATCCACTTCCCAGAAAGACGCGCCCGCCAAGGCCGCGTCACGCGCCAAGGCCGTGACGACCCAGTCCTCGGCCGCCAAGTCGAGTGCCCAATCGACGAATCAGGGTTTCTCGCTGGATCCGGTATTCGCCGCACTGCGCAAGCGCTTGCCCGCGGCGCAGCAGGCGCAGGCCAAGGCCTTCGCGGAAGCCTTCTACAAGCGCATGGAAGACGACGAGTACCCACACCACAGCCCCGAAGGCTGGGCTGCATTGGCCTGCGACATGCTGGATTTCGCACGCGTGCGCAAGGCGGGTACCGCCAATGTGCGCGTGTTCAACGCCAGCCAGAAAAGCAACGGCTGGGAGTCCCCGCATACCGTCCTCCAGATCGTCAACGAAGACATGCCCTTCCTGGTCGATTCGGTCAGCATGGCCCTGGCCGATGCGGGCATCGGCGTGCATGTGCTGGGACACCCGCTGGTGCGTTTCAATCGTGACAAGGCGGGCAAGATCATCGCCGTCGGCGACGGCAAGCCTGAATCGCTGATGCTGCTGGAAATCGATCGCCAGCCCGCCGCACAGATGCCGGTCATCGAGGCGCGCATCCGCAAGGTGCTGGACGAAGTGCGGGCCATCGTGCAGGACTGGGGCACGATGCGCGAGAAGATGGTCTCGCTCTCCGACGAGCTCGCCACCCGGCGTATGCCGGTGGACGATGCGGGGCGTCGCGAAGCACAGGAGTTCCTGCGCTGGGCCGCCAACGACCATTTCACCTTCTTCGGCTACCGCGAATACCGCATCGAACAGAAAGGCGGCGAGCGCATCCTCGTCGCCGACGATGGCGGCTTGGGCCTGCTGCGTGGCAAGGACCAGTCGACCACGCGCAACGTCAAATCGCTTGCGGCGCATTACATCCCGCAATCCGGATCGGTCGACACGCTCATCCTGACCAAGACCAATGCGCGTTCCAGCGTGCATCGCCCGGGCAACATGGATTACATCGGCGTGCTCGAGTTCGACGCCAAGGGCAACCCGGTGGCGGAGCAGCGCTTCATCGGCCTGTATACCTCCAGCGCCTACAACCGTCGCCCATGGGAAATCCCGCTGGTGCGCGAGCGCCATGAGCATGTCATGCGCCAATCCGGCCTGTCGCCCAACAGCCACAGCGGCAAGGCCCTGCGCCATATCCTGGAAACCTTGCCGCGCGAGGAATTGTTCCAGTCCAGCGAGGAAGAACTCAGTCGCACCAGCCTGGGTATCCTGGGCCTGCAGGAACGCGTGCGCAGCAAGCTGTTCCTGCGCCGCGACCGCTACGGACGTTTCTTCTCCGCGCTGGTCTACATCCCGCGCGAACGCTTCAACACCGACGTGCGCCTGCGCATCGAATCGTTGCTGAAGGAAGCCTTGCACGGCGAGTTCGTCGATACGACCGTGCAACTGGGTGAGTCACCGCTGGCGCAGCTGCACCTCGTGGTGCGGCCGCGTGCGGGCGAACAGGTCAACGTGGACACCGCCGCACTGGAAGCGCGCCTCGCGCACCTGTTGCGCAACTGGCAGGACGACCTGCGTGAAACGCTGATCGCGCGCCATGGCGAATCCGATGGCCTCAAGCTTGCCGGTTTGTACGGACGCGCCTTGCCTGCGGGTTACATCGAAACCGTATCGCCGGAAATCGCCGCCAGCGACGTCGAGCACCTCGCTGCGTTGGCCGGTCCTGACGATCTCCGCCTCAGCCTGCATCTTTCGCGCCGCCAGCGCGAAGGCGAGGGCAGGTTGCGTCTCAACCTGTACCGCCAGCACCGCGACATCCCGTTGTCCGACGCGCTGCCATTGATGGAGAACATGGGCCTGCGCGTGATTTCCGAGCACCCGTTCCGCCTCGAAGTGGACAACACCCCGGTCTACATCCAGGAATTCGAGGTGGAATCCAGCGGTGGCGAGATCGACGTGGAAAACCGCAACGCCGCCTTCGAGGAAGCATTCGCGCGCATCTGGCGCGGTGACGCGGAGAACGACGGCTTCAATCGCCTGGTGCTGGGCGCGAGCCTGGGATGGTGCCAGGTGGCCATGCTGCGCGGTTATTGCAAGTACCTGTTGCAGACCGGCGTGCCGTTCTCGCAGAACTACGTGGAAGAAACCCTCAATCGCTATCCGTTGCTCGCGCGCTTGCTGGTCGAATTGTTCGAAGCGCGCTTCGATCCCGCGACCGGGCATGAAAGCAAGGCGCAGATCAAGGACGGGCAGGCACAATTCGCGCAGCAACTGCGTGCACTGGCCGCCGGTGACGACGCTACGCTCAAGGCCTTGCAATACCTGATCGATTCACGTGGTGAAAGCCGCGAACGCCAGAGCGAAGCCACGCACAAGACCCTGCTGAAGCTGATGGACCGCGTTTCCAGCCTGGACGACGACCGCATCCTGCGCAGCTTCATCAGCGTCATCGAAGCGACCTTGCGCACGAGTTACTACCAGACGGGCGCCGATGGCCTGCTCACCCACACCATCAGCTTCAAGCTGGATTCGGCGCAGGTGCCGGATTTGCCCAAGCCGCGTCCGTACCGCGAGATCTTCGTCTATGGGCCACGCGTGGAAGGCGTGCACCTGCGCTTCGGTCCGGTCGCACGTGGCGGCCTGCGCTGGTCGGATCGTCGCGAGGATTTCCGCACCGAGGTGCTGGGCCTGGTCAAGGCGCAGATGGTGAAGAACACGGTGATCGTGCCGGTGGGTGCCAAGGGTGGTTTCTTCGTCAAGCAATCGCCGGTGGGTGGTGACCGCGACGCCGTATTGGCGGAGGGCATTGCCTGCTACAAGATGTTCATCCAGGGCCTGCTGGACATTACCGACAACATCGTTGGCAACACCATCGTGCCGCCGCTGCGAGTGGTGCGGCATGACAACGACGATCCTTACCTGGTCGTCGCTGCGGACAAGGGCACGGCGACGTTCTCCGACATCGCCAATGGCCTGGCGATTGCCCATGGTTTCTGGATGGGCGATGCGTTCGCCTCCGGTGGTTCGGTGGGCTACGACCACAAGGGCATGGGCATCACCGCCAAGGGTGCGTGGGAGTCGGTCAAGCGCCACTTCCGCGCCATGGGTCGCAATTCGCAGACGCAGGACTTCACCTGTGCCGGTATCGGCGACATGTCGGGTGACGTGTTCGGCAACGGCATGCTCTTGTCCGAACACATCCGCCTGGTCGCCGCATTCGACCATCGCCACATCTTCCTGGATCCCAATCCGAACGCAGCGCGCTCGTTCAAGGAACGCCAGCGCATGTTCCTGGTGCCGCGTTCCAGTTGGGCCGACTACGACGTCAACCTGGTTTCCAAGGGCGGCGGCATCTACCCGCGTTCGCTCAAGGCGATCAACATCACCCCGGAAGTGCGCGCCGCGCTGGACATCAGCGACGAGATCAAGACGATGTCGCCGAATGAATTGATGAGCGCCATCCTCAAGTCGCCAGTCGATTTGCTGTGGAACGGTGGCATCGGCGTGTACGTGAAAGCCAGCAGCGAGCAGCACACCGATGCCGGTGATCGCGCCAACAATGCGCTGCGCGTGAATGGCAACGAGCTGCGCTGCAAGGTGGTGGGCGAGGGCGGCAACCTGGGCCTGACCCAACTCGGCCGCATCGAGGCGGCCCAGCATGGCGTGCTGCTCAACACCGACTTCATCGACAACTCGGCGGGCGTGGATACCTCCGACCACGAGGTGAACATCAAGATCCTGCTCAACGGCGTGGTGCAGTCGAAGAAGCTCACCTACGACGCGCGCAACACGCTGCTGGCATCGATGACCGACGAAGTGGCCGACCTGGTGCTGTTCGACAACTACCGCCAGAACCAGGCGATCAGCCTGATGGAACGCATGAGCGTGTCACGCCTGGGTTCCAAGCAGCACTTCATCCAGACCCTGGAATCGCAGGGCCTGCTGGACCGGCAGATCGAGTTCCTGCCGTCGGACGCCGAACTGGCCGAACGCAAGGCACGCGGTCAGGGCCTGACCCGTCCGGAGTTGTCGGTGCTGCTGTCCTACGCCAAGCTGGTGGTGTTCCAGCAATTGCTGGAATCCGACATCCCGGAAGACGCCTACCTGTCCAAGGAACTGCAGCGCTATTTCCCCGAGCCGTTGCAGAAGAAGTATGCCGCGGAGATGGAAAAGCACCGCCTGAAGCGCGAGATCATCGCCACGGCGGTCACCAATTCCACCATCAACCGTATGGGTGCCACTTTCCTGCTGCGCATGCAGGAAGACACCGGCCGCAGTCCGGCCGAGGTCGCCAAGGCATTTACGATCACCCGCGAAACGCTGGATGCACGCGCCCTGTGGAACCAGATCGATGCGTTGGACGGCAAGGTGCCGGAGTCCGTGCAGATCGATGCACTGCAGGTGATCTGGTCGCTGCAGCGCTCGTTCACGCGCTGGCTGCTGAGCCGCCCGGGCGCTATTCCGGACATCGCCACGGCGGTGGCGCGCTACCACGACGGCTACAACGAGATCCGTGCCGCCGACGGCGTGCTGCCGGCTTCGTTGCGTCCGGCGTACGAGGCCAGCCTGAAAGACTGGAAGGAAAAGGGCCTGCCGCCTGCACTTGCGGGGCAGTTGGCGGCATTGCCGTACCTGGAGCCTTCCAGCGACATCATCGAGCTGGCACGTGCGCGCAAGCTCAAGCCGGTGGAAGTTTCCAAGGTGCATTTCCGCCTTGGCGAGGCCCTGCATTTGCCATGGCTGTTCGAGCAGGTCGAAGCCCTGCAGGTGGACGGCCGTTGGCATGCGGTGGCGCGCGGCGTGCTGCGTGACGAGCTGGTGACCCAGCAGCGCTTGCTCACCGACCAGGTGCTGTCCATGCCGGGCGCCAACGCCGATGCGAAGGTGCGCAGCTGGATGGAGCGCGACGATCCCGTACTTCGCTTCACCCTGTCGATGCTCAACGAATTGTCGGCGCAGAAGACGCTGGACTATCCGACGGCATCAGTCGCGGTGCAGCGCCTCTCACAGCTTTCGGCCAAGCGCTGACGTCGGACGGTAGGAGCGTCCCATGGGCGCGAGCTTTTTCTAGGTCACATGCGAAGAGCTCGCGCCCATGGGGCGCTCCTACCTTGCCTGCGAGACGGGTTATGCTGCCGCCATGAGCACGCCACGCATCGCATTCCTTGCCAGCCCCACCGACGAAGCACAGGCCTCGCTGGTGCAGCTGGTTACGCGCCACGGTCATTGCGAGCCGGAAGACGCCAACGTGCTGTGCGCGCTGGGCGGTGACGGCTTCATGCTGCAGACCCTGCATCGGCATGGCGGCCTGGGCAAGCCGGTGTTCGGCATGAAACTGGGCACGGTCGGCTTCCTGATGAATCACTACCGTGATGACGACCTGCTGGATCGCATCGCTGCTGCCGAGCCGGCAAAGCTGCGTCCATTGGAAATGGTGGCACTCACTGAGTCCGGCGCACGCATCGAATCCCTCGCCTACAACGAGGTGTCATTGCTGCGCCAGACGCGCCAGGCGGCACACCTTGGCATCGATCTCAATCGCCAGACACGTGTCGATGAACTGGTTTGCGACGGCGTGCTGGTCGCCACGCCCGCAGGCAGCACCGCCTACAATTTCTCCGCACATGGACCGATCCTGCCGTTGGGTTCGCACACCATCGCGCTGACGCCGATTGCGCCGTATCGACCACGTCGCTGGCGTGGTGCCATCCTCAAGGCCGACACCGAAGTGCGCTTCCACGTGCTGGACCCCTACAAGCGCCCCGTGAGTGCGACGGCCGATTCGCATGAAGTCCGTGACGTGGTGGAAGTCACCATCCGCGAGTCGCGCGAACGCACCGTGACCCTGCTGTTCGACCCCGAGCACAACCTGGAAGAGCGCATCCTCAGCGAGCAATTCGTGGTCTGATTGTGATGCGTGGCACGGAATTGCTGCGCTGCAAACACGTATTACTGGCCTGCCGGCATTTGCAATGAAAAGAAGCCGGCAGCCGTAGTCAAGATCGTTTGCAATTGAATCCAATGGGGAGGGGTCCCTTTATGTATTTGCGATGCGCAGCCGCGCTCTGCATGTTCTTGTGCGTGCCTGATGCCGAGGCCTGCTCGTTGAAGAGTGGAGTGAACGAATTCAAGCCGCAAGGGACGACGACAAGCGCCAGCCAGGAAGGACTGAAGGCACCCGAGCTGGAGTTGGTCAGCATTACCCGAGGCATAGGCACCCGTCATTCGTCCTGCGATGACACCGGTTTACTCTCGATCCGGGTGCAATGGCCACGCGGTACCGACTACAAAATGCGCGACATTGGCTTCGAGTTCCGCGTGGTATCGGGAGAAAATACCTACGAGATATTTCCCCGGAATGCGGTAGCAATGGACGTGGATGGCCGCGTCAGTGAATTCCTCTTCATGTGGCGCGATGGACCGCCCGCGCAGCAACAGCCGATCAACCTGCAAGTGGAAGTCCGTGCAGTCACGGCCGACAACCGCCACGGCCCGCCTGCGCGGCTGGCCGTGAGTGCGATGCCGGGTTCATGAGCGGGGCAATGGGGTAGCCGCGTCCGCATTAGTCTTTGGTAAAAAAACCTTCCGAAGTGAGGCTGGCTCGAATGACCAGCGCAGCACAGCTCCAGGAGAACCTGGCAGGGTTGCGCGCAACCCAGTGCTTGGCCAGCAACGCCAGCAAAGGCGTATGCTCTTGCTCGCCGGAAGTCGGCCGGTGGGACACAGACACATCAGCGTAGGGGAGGGGTCTCCTGTGAAATGGTCGTGCATAGCCGTGCTGTGCGCATGTTGCCTGGCATCGCCTGCCTATGCGTGCGGGATGACGAGCAAGCTCGTGCCATTCGAGCTCGCCGCAGGCAGCGCGGCGACTGACGCCTCATCACCGGATCTTCCTGCGCCGATTGCTGTCGTCACCGAACTGGTGCGTGGCATCGGCTCCAACCATGCGACTTGCGATGACACCGGCCTGCTTACGGTGGTCGTGGAATGGCCGCGCGGAAAATTCAAGCCGCGTGATCTCGGTTTCGAATTCACGGTGGTGTCGGGCAAAACGGCGTATTCGATTTTCCCTGCAATCCCGGTGCAGGCTCCACTCGAAGGACGACGCAGCGACTTCCTTTTCCTGTGGAAGGACGGACCACCCGCGCAACAGGAGTACATCGACCTGCAGGTGGAAGTGCGCGCCGTGACCCGCGACAACCAGCGCGGGATGCCTGCCCGGATCCTGGTGCGGTCGCCCCCCGGAGGCTGATTGCAGCTGCGGCCAACAGGCTTCTCGCGCCCTGAGACTCGCGTGCGTGATAATCACGCTATGTCATCCGATAACTCCCCCCGCTTGCTGACGGTTGCCGTGACTTCGCGTGCGCTTTTCGATCTTGAGGAAAGCCATGGCCTGTACGAGAGCGAAGGCGTGGAAGCCTACAGCGCATTCCAGCGTACACACGAAGACGATGCGCTGGCGCCGGGGATGGCGTTCTCGGTGGTGCGCAAGTTGCTGGCCCTGAATGAGGGTGCGCCCGCGGACGCACCGCGCGTGGAAGTCATCCTGCTCTCGCGCAATTCCGCCGATACCGGCTTGCGCATCTTCAATTCCATCCAGCACCACAACCTGGGCATTACCCGTGCGACCTTCACGTCGGGAGAACCCACCTGGCCCTACGCCAAGCCGTTCGGCGCGGATCTTTTCCTGTCGGCCAATCCGGAATCCGTGCGTCGGTCGATCGAGCACGGCATCGCGGCTGCCACGATCCTTCCAGCCAAGCCGATGCAGCAACACTCGGACCAGTTGCGCATCGCTTTCGACGGCGATGCCGTGATCTTCGGCGACGAGAGCGAGCGGGTGTCGCGTGAACAGGGGGTCGTGGCTTTCGGCAAGCATGAGCGCGACCGGGCGCGGGAGCCCTTGTCGGGTGGCCCGTTCAAGGGTTTTTTGTCGGCACTGCACGACCTGCAGGCGGCATTCCCGTCAGGCAAGGACGCGCCGATCCGCACGGCGCTGGTGACCGCGCGTTCCGCGCCTGCGCACGAGCGCGTGATCCGCACCTTGCGGGATTGGGACGTGCGCCTGGACGAGGCACTGTTCCTCGGCGGCCGCCACAAGGGACCGTTCCTGGAAGCATTCGGTGCCGATCTGTTCTTCGACGATTCGCAGCACAACATCGACAGCGCCAGGCTGCATGTGGCCGCCGGGCACGTGCCACACGGCGTTGCAAACCCGTAGGAGCGCCCCATGGGCGCGAGCTTTTCGCTGACTCTGGTTGAAGGTCAAGATCAGAAGCTCGCGCCCATGGGGCGCTCCTACATGGGCAGGCGGATGTCGGCCAGCTTCCAACGCAGGCCATTGCGCTTGAACACGAAGACCACCGGGTCGCCATCTTCGTCGGTCACCGTCGCGGTGAATCGCGACGGCGACTCATAGCGGCGCACGGCTTCCCGTAGTGGATCGGCGGGCACGGGTTTGCCGTAGGTGTCGCCATCCACGGTGTCGCCAGTTGATTTCTTCCACAGGCCGCGCCCTTGCAGCAATGCGCCGATGCCCAATGGCGTGACCATGGTGTCCACGCCACGACCGACCGCATTCCCGGCCAACGAAAGCGCGAAGGCGCCAAACAAGTTGGATTGCACGCCACTGCCCACGCTGCGCGCCAGCTTGTCTTCCAGTTGCGCCTTGAGGCTGACGCGCAGCGCAGGGAAATCCACGTGCCGTTCGAGCTGGCCGGTGTCCTGTTCGGCCAAGGCCTGGCGGATACCGTTCATGGCCAGGTAGGGCCCAGCGGCGACATAGCCTGTAACAGCCAGCAACACCACGACCGCCAGCACGATCCACTTCTTCATTTCAGAACTCCAGGTCGAGTGCCGCGCAGAGATAATCCATGAAAGGTGCGAGCGCTTCAAGGTCGGCGACCAGCGCCTGTCGCAAGCGCGGGCTGGTCATGCTGGCGTCGTCCAAGCTGCGAATGAAGACGAAATTCTTGTGCTTCAGGTCATCGATCAATTCGAAATCAGCAGGGAACCCGCGCGGTGGCCGCGTCAGTACCTCGCTGTCGTCGAAGTCGAAGCGCTTGCGGAACTTGGTTGCGTGCGCGGCGGCTTTCCAACTTCCGGGATTGTCGAAGATGAACTGGCGCACGCGGCGCTGGGTTGGCGGTTCGGGGTGCCAGAGCCCGGCACCGACGAAACAATGGCCGGGCTGCAGGTGCAGGTAGAATGAGGGTGCGGCGACCTGCTTGCGGCGCTCATGGAACAACCGCGCCCCTTGCCAGGATTTATACGGCGACTTGTCGTTGGAAAAGCGCGCATCGCGGTAGATGCGGAACAATGACCCGCCGACGGTCTTCGGATCGGCCCGGTAGTGCGGGCTGATCTGCGCCAGGTCTAGCTGCAGGTCGGTGAGCAGGCGCAGGAAGGGCTGGCGCACATGGTCTTCGTACTGCTGTTTGTGCTCGCCAAACCATTCCTTGTTGTTGTGCCTGGCCAGGGCGCGCAGGAACTTGAAGCTGGCATCGGAGAAGTAGGTGGTCATTTCATGCTGCTCGGCGAACGTGGTATCTGTCGTAGGAGCGACGTAAGTCGCGACTGAAACTAACTAAGAAAATGGGACACGGATAAATGCAGATAGCGTCGGAATTACAAGGAGTGCTCATCGAATTTTATCCGCTCTGATCCGCGTCCAAATGCGCTGCTGTTTCGGTCGCGACTTACGTCGCTCCTACGACAACGTAGTTTGCAAATCATTTCCCCATGCTTGCAACTGGTCCAGCAACACCTGCTTTTCTCCATTGCCCGCATGCAACCCTCGCAAGGCATTGATCTCGGCTTGATAGCTCTCGAAGGTCATCTCCGACAATCCCACGTCGGCCGACAGTCGGTGGCGGCGATAAGCATCCCAGCGGTCCTGTTCCGGCTGCGTCAAGGTGTCTGGCCAGTTGCGGGCGCGGTAGCGGAACAGCAGTTCCGGCAGGCGTGGATCCTTGAAGCCGAACTCGCGCTTGTCCAGGTGTTCCGGCGGCGTGGCACGCACTTCGGCCAGGCGCCGCTTGTCGCCATCGGCGATGAAGCCATCGTAGATGGAAGCATCGGGATCGGAGGGTTCATAGGCGCGCTCGCTGGCGAACACCTGGCGCATCTTTTCCGCGAGGGCGGGACCGTGCATGCGCAAGTGTCCTGCGGTTGCCTCCACGGCAGCGCGATCGATCTGCAGGCGAGCAAAGTCCTCGTCGCGCAAATGCGACCAGGCCACCAGGGCGGGTGAGCGATTCAGGTGCACTTCCTTCAAGGGGATGCGCTTCTCCCCGGGTGGCAGGTCGGCTGCCGGCGTGTACAGGCGGTCTGCAATGTCCTCCGCATCCAGTTGCAGCAGCGCCTCCGCATCGCCGTCCAGGTCGAACACGATGACCCGGTTGTCGAAGCGGGGATGCCGGGTCACTGGCAACACCGGCGCGGCGCACAAGCGGCTGGCCGGGTAACGTTGCGAGACATGCAGGGCAGGCGTCATCGCCACGGTGTCGAGCAGGCTGGCGGCGAACTTCTTGTCACGCAGCTTCAGTGCGTAGTCCCAGAGCCGTGGTTGGGCATCGCGGAACTTCCGCGCCATGCCGAGCGTGGCGACCACGTCGGACAGCGCTTCGTGGGCATCGCCTTCGCGCACGCCGTTGGCCAACGCCAGGTGCTCCAGCCGGAACGAGGTCGCACCGTCCTCGCGCTTAGGCCAGATAATTCCTTCGGGGCGAAGCGCGTGGGTGAGGCGCATCACGTCCAGCAGGTCCCAGCGCGAATTGCCGCCGCGCCATTCGCGCTCGTAGGGGTCATGGAAATTGCGGAACAGGCCGTGGCGCACGAATTCATCATCGAAGCGCAGCGAGTTCCAGCCCAGCGTGCAGGTTTCCGGTCGCGACATTTCCTCGGCGATGCGGGCGAAGGCATCGGCTTCGACCATGCCTTCGCGCAAGGCGTGCTGTGGCGTAATCCCGGTCACCATCGTGGCACCGGGCGAAGGCAGCAGGTCATCGGCAGGCTGCACGAAGAAACTGATGGGTTCCTCGATGATTTCCAGGTTGGCATTAGTCCGCAACGCGGCAAACTGGGCGATGCGGGTGCGGCGCGGATCGCTGCCGAAGGTTTCCAAATCGTAGAACAGAAAACTTGCGGCCATCAGGCGGCGTCCACCAGCACGTCCAGGCGTGCGAGCACTTCGGCATCCACTGCCTGCCAGTCCACGGACTCCAGCGAGTCCAGCCCATGCGTGGCGGCCACCAGGATCTCGCGCTGGATCTCGCTACGCTCCAATGCCGTGGCGTACGGGATCAGCATGAAGGTGACCATGGTGTAGTGCGGCACGAAGCGGCCCGGGTGGCGCTCCTGGAGTTGCAGTTCGAGTGCGCGCTGCAAGAGGAAATCCGGATCGTCCACGCGATCGCGCATCTCCAGGTAGTTTTCCAGCGCCATCTGCTGGATCGCGGAGGCATTGGGCTTGCGCTCGGCTTCGAATGCGGTGAATGCCTCGACGAGGTTGTCGTGTTGTTCGAGCTTGCGCGCCAGCACCACGCAGTCCTCGAACGCGCAATTCATGCCCTGTCCGTGGAAAGGCACCATCGCGTGCGCGGCATCACCCAGCAACACGGCGCGCCCGTCCAGCGACCAATGGTCCAGTGTCAACGTCGCCAGTTGGCCGGGTGGATTGCGCTCCCAGTCCTGCTCAAGTTCCGGTATCAGCGCGATCGCATCCGCGAAGTCACGCTCGAACAGGGCCTTGGCTTCGGCGCCGGTCTTCACCGAGGCAAAGCTGGGATCGCCGTGGTTTGGCAGGAAGGCCGTGACGGTGAAGGTCTTTTCGTCGTTGGGTAGCGCGATGCACATGTAGCGGCCACGCGGCCAGATGTGCAGGGCATTGGGTTCGATCTTGAAGTCACCTTGCGCCGTCGGCGGGATTTCCAGTTCCTTGTAGGAATGGTCGAGGAACTCGGTGCGTTCGCCCAAGTCATGCTGTTTCATCATGGCGGCGCGCAGCGAGGAACCGGCGCCGTCGGCCCCTACCAGCGCGAGGAAGTCCACCGTGTTGTTGGAGCCGTCACGGTCATCCACGAAGCGCGCCGTGCGTGCCTCGAATTCGACGGCATCCAGCCGCTGGTGGAAATGCAGGCGTGCACCTGCCTGTTCGGCCAAGTCGAGCAGGACGATGTTCAAGTCGCCACGGTGGATCGACCAGATCACTTCCGAATCATCACGCCCGTAACGCTGCAACTCCTGGCGCCCATCAAGGAAGTGGATCATGCGTCCGCGCATCATCACCGCCTGTTGCATGACCGCATCGTCCGCATCGGCCTGCCGCAGCGCATTGCGCCCGCGCTCAGCCAGCGCAAGGTTGATGGAACGGCCCCCTTCATAGCCCTTGATACGCGGGTCGCCGCGCTTTTCATGGACATCGACCTGCCAGCCCTTGCGCGCCAGCAGGATGGCCAGCAGGGCACCGGCGAGGCCTGCGCCGATTAGGGTGATAGAGCGTGAATTTTCAGTGTCCAATATGAATTATCCCGTCATTCCCGCGAAGGCGGACGTGCAGTTCAACGGCGCAAGCCGGTCAACCCAGTGACTTTGCTCTAGCTGGAAATCGCATGCCAAAGATCATTCCAATACGGATTATGTTCTTCTATCAATCTGATCTTTCAAGCCCTGTTCCATTTCTTCAGCTGCTTCTCGCGGGTGATTGCTGCATCCATTGTGCCGTGCATTTCAAACCATACCAGTGAGAAGACTATGTGCTTTGCCGTAAATCCAGCGATCATGTGCTCTCTGTGCTGCCAAGTGCGAGCAATCAGGTTACTCGTCACGCCGATGTAAAGCGTTTCATTCCTTTGGCTTGCAAGGATGTAGACCGCAGGTTGCATATCCATATGCACTCTTCCTAAGCGCAAGTCGCTGGGTTCCCGCCTGCGCGGGAATGACGATCTGAAGAATATCGCTTACACGCCGCGCCACGATTCCACTTCCTCAACGAACCGGTACACATCCATGTATTTGTTGTAGAGCGGGGCTGGCGAAATACGGATCACGTCCGGTTCGCGCCAGTCGCCCAGTGTGCCTACCGAGGCGAGGTACTCGAACAGTTCGCGCCCACGTTCGCGGCCACCCGTGACCCTCAATGAAAGCTGGCAGCCGCGGCGTTCCGGTTCGGAGGGAGTGATGATCTCGAGCGTGTCGGCAACGCGCGCGCGGATGAGCGCTTCCAGCAAGCCTGTGAGTTTTTCCGACTTGGCGCGCAGAGCAGCCATGCCACCGGCTTTATCGAACAGCTCCAAAGAAGCGAGCAAGGGCGCCAACCCGAGGATGGGTGGATTGCTGAGCTGCCAACCGTCTGCGCCTGCCGTTGGCACGAACTCCGGCCCCATCTGGAAGCGCGTTTCCTTTTCATGGCCCCACCAGCCGGCAAAGCGCGGGCGGTCGGTGTGGGCGTGGCGCTCGTGCACGAAGCAACCTGCCACGGCACCCGGTCCGGCGTTCATGTATTTGTAGTGGCACCAGACCGCGAAGTCCGCGCCGCTGTCGTGCAACTGCAGGGGCAGGTTGCCAGCGGCATGGGCCAGGTCGAAACCTGCCAGTGCGCCTTGTGCGTGGGCAAGGCGCGCGATTTCCTTGAGGTCGAACGCTTGTCCCGTGCGGTACTGGATGCCTGGCCACATCACCAGCGCAAGGCGCGGGCCGTGTTCTTCGATAGCGCGCGCGATCGCCTGCAGGGAGAACGTGCCGCCGGCTTCATCCGGTTCCAGTTCGATCAGGTCCACGGCAGGATCGAAACCGTGGAAGCGCACCTGCGATTCCATCGCGTGCCGATCGGAAGGGAATGCACCGGCTTCCATCAGGATCGCAGGACGTTCGCGCGTAGGCCGGTAGAAGCTGACCATCATCAGGTGCAGGTTGGCGGTGAGCGAATTCATCGCCACCACTTCGGTAGGCAATGCGCCGACCACGCGTGCGAGTGATTCACGCACGAGTTCGTGGTAGGTCATCCACTGTGCCTGGCCGGTGAAATGGCCTTCTACGGCTTCGTGGCTCCACTTGTCCAGCACCTGCGTGACATGGGTGCGCGCCGCACGCGGTTGCAGGCCCAGCGAGTTGCCGCAGAAATAGATCTGGTCGTTGTGCTTGTGCTTGGGGATCAGGAAGTCATGGCGCAGTGGGCGCAGCGGATCAGCGGCGTCCAAGGCGATGGCATGGGTACGGGACAGCGGGTCGGTCATGTAGGTGCTTCGTTGAGATTGAATATTTCGTGTAGGAGCTGCGCAAGCTGCGACCGCAATCTGGTCGCGTACGAACAGCATCCCTGAAGTTGAACGTTACGGTCGCAGCTTGCGCAGCTCCTACAACGTAGCCGTGTCATGCGAACCTCGATGCCGGCAGGCCCAGCCATTCCAATGCCGTACCGTGATACAGGCGGGCTTGGCCGACGGGGTCGAGTTCCAGCGCGGCAATGCCGGCACCCGGCTCCTGTTCGCCCAGTGGGAACGGATAGTCGGTGCCCAGCATGACCTGGTCGATGCCTACGGTGTCGAGGAGATACTGCAGCGCACGCGGATCGGCGACCCAGGAATCGAAATACAAATGCTTCAGGTATTTGCGCGGATTGTGCGGGTTGTCGGTGGCCACCAGGTCGGGACGCATGTTGAAGCCATGTTCGATGCGGCCGATGGTGTACGGGAAGCTGCCGCCGCCATGCGCCATGCAGATCTTCAACTTGGACAGCCGTTCAAGCACCCCGCCAAATACCAGCGAGCAGGCGGCACGCGATTGTTCGGCGGGCATGCCAACCAGCCAGGGCAGCCAGTACTTCGGCATGCTGTCAGTGCCCATCATGTCCCACGGATGCACCAGGATCGCGGCACCTAGGTCGGCGGCGGCTTCGAAGAACGGGAACAGCTCCGGCGCGTCGAGGTTCCAGTGCTGGCCATCGGCGAGCTGGATGTGCGAGCCGATCTGCACGCCCTGCAAGCCCAACTGGTCCATACAGCGCTCCAGTTCCTGCACGGCAAGCCGCGGTGACTGCAGCGGCACGGTGCCGATGCCGGCGTAATGGCGCGGGAACTCGCGGCAGGCTTGGGCGGTGTGGTCGTTGAGGGCCTGGTGCAGTTCCAGCGCCTGGTTGGCCTTGGCCCAGTAGCTGAACATCACCGGCACCGTGCTGAGCACCTGCACCTGCACCCCGAACTGCGCGAATTCGTCGATGCGCACCTGTGGGTCCCAGGTCTTGGGCCAGATCTCGCGGAAGAACTTGCCGTCCTTGTAGATGCGCGCGCGACCGTCGTCGCCGTGGTGGATCACCGGGAAGCGGTCATCACCGTACTTCTTCGCCAGGTCCGGCCAGGTGTGGGGCAGGTAATGGGCGTGGGTGTCGATCTTGAGCATGGGTGCAGTTTAGCCGGGCAGGGTGCGCATTGCCCGTGGAATAGATGCGGCCTTGTGGGAGGGGCTTTAGCCCCGACGCACGGATAGGTCCGAGGGACCGGTGCTGGAGCTCCTCCTGCAAAAACAGGTCGCCGACTCAGGTGATGTCGGCCTGCGAATCGGCCTGCATCTCGTAGTGGCTGGGGCGTGGATTGAGATGGCCACAAGCCTTGCAGGTACGAAGCTCGTCATTGCGGTAGAACGCTTCGAAGACCCGGAAGAAATCCTGTTCGATGTCGTTGAGGTGGAAATATTCCTCATACACTTTTTCATTGCACTGTTCACAGAACCACATCAGGCCGTCGTCTTCATGTGGCAAGCGTTTGCGCTCGATCACCAGGCCGATGGAGTCGGGCATGCGTTGCGGCGAATGCGGGATGCGCGGCGGCAGCAGGAAGGTCTCGCCGGCCTTGATGGGGATGTCGCGCACGGCGCCGTCTTCCTGGATGCGCAACACCATCTCGCCTTCCATCTGGTAGAACCATTCCGCGCCTTCTTCCCAGTGGTAATCGGTGCGCGAATTGGGGCCGCCAACCACCATCACGATGAAATCACCGGCATGGATCACCTTGTTGCCGACCGGCGGCTTCAATAGGTGGCGGTGTTCCTCGATCCAGGCCTGCAGGTTGAGTGGGTTAGCTAATGGCACGCGTTGGCTCCTGAGTCGTCATCCCGGCGAAAGCCGGGGCCCAAGTTTCAAACTTAACGAACTTTCCGCAAGCAGGCCATCGCTGTTACCTGGGTCCCGGCTTTCGCCGGGATGACGGCTTCCCGTGAAGTACTACTTGCCCGTGACTACGGCGATGCATTTCAACTCAATGGCGATGGGTGTCGGCAGCGCAGTGATGCCCAGCGTGGTGCGGCAAGGCGCAGTAGCAGGATCAGGGAAAAATTCCGCCCACACCTGGTTGTAGATCCTGAAGTCGTGGGCCATGTCGGTGAGGTAGACGGTGACGTCCACCAGGTCTTCCCAGCGCGCCCCGCTGGCTGCAAGCACGGCACGGACGTTCGCGAACACCGCGCGCGTCTGTGAATCGATGTCGTAGCTGATCAAACGGCCTTCGGCGTCGTGCACGTTGCCGAGGATCGCGTCGGTAGAGGCGTCACGCGGGCCGATTCCGGACAGGAACAGCAGATCGCCAACACGCCGGGCATGGGGGTAGCTGCCGACCGGCTTGGGCGCCGAGGAGGCATGGATGCCGTCAATGGCCATCTGGGTGTTCACTCATGACGGTTGTCGCCCGGTCGTACGGCGGCGATGGCGCGCTGATAAGCGGGTGCGAGCGCATCGGCCGATGACACGTCCATGCCCAGTTGGCGCACGCGACCGTCGAACAGGCTGTAGACCCAGCCATGCACGGACAGGTTCTGCCCACGTGCCCACGCGTCTTCGACCACGGTGGTCTGGCAGACGTTGAAGACCTGTTCGATCACGTTGAGTTCGCACAGGCGCGCATGGCGCAATGATTCGGTGTCCACTTCGGCCAGCATCGGTGCGTGCTTCAAGGCCACGTCACCGACATGGCGAATCCAGTTGTCGGCCAGCCCCACGCGCAGGCCGGTCATGGCGGCATGCACGCCGCCGCAGCCGTAATGGCCGACCAGCAGGATGTGTTCGACCTTGAGGATGTCGACCGCGAACTGGATGACCGACAAGCAGTTCAAGTCGCCATGCGACATCACGTTGGCGATGTTGCGGTGGACGAACACCTCGCCCGGATCCAATCCCAGGATCTGGTTGGCTGGCACGCGGGAATCCGAACAGCCGATCCACAGGTAGCGCGGCGATTGCTGTTGCGAGAGGCGCTTGAAGAAGCCCGGATCTTCTTGCTTGATCCGTTCGGCCCATTCGCGGTTGTTGCGCAGTAGCGTGTCGAGTTCGGTCATGCGTGCATTATTCCAGATTAGGTGTGCAGGGCCAGGCAGACATTCTTGGGTTCGGTGAAGAAGCGCATGGCCTCGACGCCACCTTCGCGGCCCAGACCGGAGGCTCCCACGCCCCCGAAGGGAGTACGCAGGTCGCGCATCAGCCAGGTATTGACCCACACCACGCCGGCGCGCAGTTGCGCGGAGATGCGATGTGCGCGGTCGAGGTCGCGGGTCCACACCGAAGCAGACAGGCCGTAGTCGCCGGCATTGGCGAGCGTGATGGCTTCCTCGTCCGAATCGAAGGCTTGCAACGTGACGACCGGACCAAAGATCTCCTCGCGGTTGCTGGCGCAATCAGGACCCAGGTCTTCAATCACGGTGGGTGCAATGAACCAGCCCGGCCGATCAATGCGTTCACCGCCGCAGAGCACCGTGCCGCCTTCATCGCGTGCACGCTGCAGGCACGCCATCACTTTGTCGAAGTGCGCCTGCGAGACCACGGGGCCGAGTTGGGTGCCCTCCGCCATGGGGTCACCGATACGCAGGGCGCGTACGCGCGCTACGAAGGCTTCACGGAATTCCGCATAGATCGCGCGTTCGATCAACAGGCGGGAACCGCACAGACAAATCTGCCCGGAATTCTGGAACGCAGAACGCACCAGCGTATCCAGTTGCGCGCGCCAGTCGCTGTCGGCGAACACCAGGGTCGGGTTCTTCCCCCCCAGCTCCAGCGACAGTTTCTTCAGCGAGGAAGCAGTGAGCACGGCGATGCGCTTGCCGACCGCGGTGCTGCCAGTAAATGACACGGCGCGCACTTGTGGGTGCGCCACCAGCGGTTCGCCGACTTCCGGGCCGAGCCCATGCACGATGTTCAGCACGCCAGACGGGAAACCGATCTCTGCAGCCAGTTCGCCGAGCATGCTTGCAGTGACGGGCGTGACTTCCGATGGCTTGGCAACCACCGTATTGCCTGCGGCCAGCGCGGGCGCGATCTTCCAGGTGAACAGATACAGCGGCAGGTTCCACGGCGAGATCGTCGCGACAACGCCGAGCGGCGCACGCAGCGTGTAGTTGAGGCCGGCCTCGCCGTGGTGCGATTCACTGGCGAACTGCGTGGCGGCATGGGCGAAGAAGCGCAGGTTGGAAATTGCGCGGGGGATCTCGATGTCGCGGGCCAGGGCGAAAGGCTTGCCGGCATCCCGTGACTCTGCACGGGCGAAGTCGTCGATGCGTGCTTCCAGTGCATCCGCCAGTTTTTCCAGCCAGCGTGAGCGTTGTGAGTTTGGCAGTGAAGACCATGCGGGGAATGCGTGCCGTGCAGCGGCTACGGCGGACTCGACATCGCTTGCATCGCCGGCGGCCACCTCCGCGAATTGCAGTCCGTCGGCGGGATTGAAGACCGGCAGCCAGCGCTCCAGCGCAGGCGGGCGCGCAATTCCGTCTATCCAGTGGCTGCAACGTTCCATCAGGCTAGCTTAACCGTACGCGATTCATGGGTCATTTCATGGGTCATTGCTGGCAGGTCTTGCACAGGTACAGCCGGCGTCCGCCCAGCTCCTTGCGCACGATGCGCTTGCTGCACTGCGGGCACGGCAGCCCGTCGCGGTCAAACACCTTGAATTGGAAACCCTCCGGCGTATCGGTGAGGTATTCGGCCCGCATGCCCGTGGAGGGCAGGATGCCGCGCGTGCCGTAACTCAGGCGGGGCACGTCGAGGAGGGCCTGTGCAAGGCGCTTGCGTTCGGCGACGGTCAGGTCGGCGGGTGTGCGTTGCGGCGCGATGCCGGCCACGAACAGCACCTCCGAGCGCAGATAGTTGCCCATGCCAGCCAGGAAGCCCTGGTCCAGCAGCAGTACCGACAGCGCGCGACCGGCGAATGCAGGTTGTTGCAGGCGCTTGGCCACGGCGGCCGCGGTGAGGGACGTATCCAGCACGTCCGGGCCGAGTTTGGACAGGAAAGGATGCCGCACCAGGTCTTCATCGCGCCATATCGCGACGTCCGACGCGGAGTACAGCAGGATGGCGCGCTCGCTGGTTTCCAGGGCCACGCGCAGTGACCGCGTGGTGTCGGGTCGTTCGCCCGCGTCCACCACCTGCCATACGCCGTACAGCTGGTTGTGGCTGTACAGCGTCCAGCCATTGTCGAAGCGCGTCAGCAGCGCCTTGCCGTGCGGGGTGATGCTGGTGACGGTGGTGCCGGGCAGCGATGCCTCGAAAGGCTTCAGCTCCGGGAACGCGAACCATGCACTTGCCAGTGGCTGGCCGACGACGGCCAGCGCAAGTTGATCGGCAGCACGGCGGGTTTCAGGACCTTCGGGCATCAGATCGACTGCATGCGTCCACCATCCACGGCCAGGCTGACGCCGTTGATGTAGGCCGCGGCGGGGCTGGCGAGGAAGGCGATGGCGGCTGCAATTTCGCTCGCTTCGGCGAATCGACCCACCGGCACGGTGGAGAGCATGCCGGCAGCCACGGCGTCGCGTGCTTTGCCGGTGCTGGCGGAGCGGTCATCCAGGATCTGTTCCAGCCGACCCGTGCGTGTGTATCCGGGCAGCACGTTGTTGACGGTGATGCCGTCGCCCGCGAGTTCGCGCGAGAGCGTCTTGGCCCAACTGGCCACCGCGCCGCGAATGCTGTTGGAAACCCCCAGGTTGGCGATGGGTTCCTTCACCGACGTGGAAATGACGTTCACGATGCGACCCCATTGCGCGCTCTGCATGCCGGGAACCACGGCCTTCACCAACGCCTGGTTGGCGAGCAGGTGTTTCTGGAACGCGTCAAGGTAAGCCTCTGCTTCGGCGTCGAGTGCGCGACCTCCGGGCGGGCCGCCGGTGTTGTTGACCAGGACGTGGACCGGACTGGCGCTGGCCAGCGCCTGCACCTGTGCGCCGAGCTGGACGTGATTCGAGACATCCGCCGCGATCCAGTCGTGGGCTTGTCCGGCAAAGGGACAGGGCAACGATGCTGCAACGGACGCCAATACGTCTGCACGCCGCGCCAGCAGGGTGACATCGGCCCCCAACAGGGCAAGCTCATGCGCAGTAGCGCGGCCGATGCCTTCGGTGGCGCCACAGACCAGTGCGTGCTTGCCGGAGAGGTTCAGGTCCATGCGGTGGTTCCAGGCTGCGTTGCCGCATTGTAGAGCCGAGCTTGCGCGACTGCCCGTATTTGTAGAGCCGAGCTTGCTCGGCTGCTTTGGTCGGAACCAGAGCAGCCGAGCAAGCTCGGCTCTACAGGGTAGGGTTGCGTTCCAGCATCATCGTGGCGATGGCCTTGGCATCCGGGTCGTCTTGTTGCGACAGCGCACTGGCTACCGCATGCACGTTGGCAGGCGGGTGGTTCTGGCTTAGCTTGAACTTCAACTCGACGCGTTCAGGAACAAAGCGAAATCCCACGATCCCACGCAACTGGCTTCGATGATCGTCGCGTGAATGCTCGTAGCGCCAGTCGTTGCCGACGACGCTTTCGTGGCGGAGGCTCAAACGGTCGACGATGCTGGCGAGGAAATCTTCGTCCGTCGAAGCGTCCAGCGTGCCGGTCAGGTGGGCGACGGCGTAGTTCCAGGTGGGCACGCGTGCCGCTGCTTCCTCGTCGGGATACCAGCCCGGCGAGATATAGGCATGCGGACCATGTACGACCATCAGCGCCTTGCCGCCATGGCTGGCCTGCGGATTGGCCTTGGCCCAATGGCCTTCGATCAGGACGTTGTCGCCGTCGCGCGTGTACAGCACCGGCAGGTGGCTGGCGAAGGGCACTCCGTCCGCGCTGCTTACCAGCGTGACGAAAGGGTCGCGTGCCAGCAACGCGTCAAGGTGGGCGAGGTCGGTTTCGACAAAGGCGCGGGGCGTGTACATCGCCCGCCGTCAGGCCCGCGCGCCCAACGATTGCACCATCAGTCCGCGCAGCGCGGCATCGTTGTCTGCGCGTGGTGGCGACACTTCGTCCAGCGAGAATCCCCGCGCCAGGGCATCGTCTTCATCCAGGCCGTCGAAGGCCACGAATTCGGCATCGAAGAGCGCTGCACGTGCGGTGTCGTCACTGTCATAGGACAAGGTGTTGCCGTCGCTATCAAGGACTTCGGCCGTGCCGGCCTCACGCACATGCAGTCGCGCCCAGACCAGGGTGCGACCCAATGACGCGACGTACCACTGGTAGCTGATTGATTCAGTCATGCCATCACCAATGAAAGGAGCCAAAGCAGCCCGGCACAGGCCAGGCCAAAGAAAATGGTCAGCAGGGAAATGCGTGCAGGCGTGGCCAACCCGGTCAGTGAGGGATCGCGGGTCGTGCGATAGCGGCCACTCAACAACCAGCCGATCGCGACAGGTTTCAGGAACGCGCCGCTGCCGAATTCCGTCGCGATGGCCGCGTGGCGATCACGCACATGCACCAGGGTCAGCGGCCAGAAGATCACGAACGCGCAGAAGCCGGCGATGGCGACGGCGAAGAAGAGCAGGGCGAAGAACAGGATCATGGAAGATGAAAGACCTCGGATTCTTTACGTACGTCATCCCAGCGTAAGCTGGAAGGGCTTTTCAACAGTCGAACGGCGGTCATCCATTCGGATCGTCATCCCAGCGAACGCTGGGATCCATTTTGACTTTGACTTTGACTTTGCGCTTGCGTCGATCTGGAACGTGGTTGCGAAGATCAAGATGGATTCCAGCGTTCGCTGGGATGACGGGACTATTATTTTGCGCTGGGATGACGTCGCTATTTTCTAGTTGATTCGTGCCGCGATACTCAAAACTCCGCATTCCCCGGCGCACGCGGGTAGGGAATTGCGTCGCGGATGTTGGACAGGCCGCACACGTACACCACCAGGCGCTCGAAGCCGAGGCCGAAGCCCGCGTGTGGAACAGTGCCGTAACGGCGGAAATCGCGGTACCAGTCGTAGTGCGCCGGATCCAGGCCGAACTGCGCCATGCGCGAATCCAGCACGTCCAGTCGTTCCTCGCGCTGGCTGCCGCCGATGATCTCGCCGATGCCGGGCGCCAGCACGTCCATCGCGGCGACCGTCTTGCCGTCGTCGTTCAGGCGCATGTAGAAGGCCTTGATGTGTTCCGGGTAGTTGGTCACCACCACGGGGCGGCCCACGTGTTCCTCGGTCAGCCAGCGCTCGTGCTCGGTCTGCAGGTCCAGGCCCCATTCCACCGGGAACTCGAACTTGCGCCCTGACTTCTGCAGCAGGCCGATCGCATCGGTGTAGTCGATGCGCTCGAACGGCGCATTGATGAAATCCTCCAGCTTGCTGATCGCCGTCTTGTCCACGCGTTCGGCCAGGAAGGCCAGGTCGTCGCCGCGTTCGTCCAGCACCGCGCGGAACAAGTACTTCAGGAATTCCTCGGCCACGCGCGCGTCCTCGGCCAGGTCGGCGAAGGCGATTTCCGGTTCGATCATCCAGAACTCGGCCAGATGACGCGTGGTGTTGCTGTTCTCGGCGCGGAAGGTGGGGCCGAAGGTGTAGACCTTGCTCAGTGCCAGGCAGTAGGCCTCGACGTTGAGCTGGCCGGACACGGTGAGGAAGGTTTCCTTGCCGAAGAAGTCGCGGCTGAAATCCACTTCGCCCTGCGTGTTGCGCGGCAGGTTGGCGGTGTCCAGCGTGGACACGCGGAACATCTGCCCGGCGCCCTCGGCATCGGAGGTGGTGATGATGGGCGTGCTGATCCAGCAATAGCCGTTCTGGTGGAAATAGCGGTGCACCGCCTGCGCCAGGCAGTTGCGGATGCGGGTCACGGCACCGAACAGGTTGGTGCGTGGGCGCAGGTGGGCGAATTCGCGCAGGTACTCCAGCGAGTGCTGTTTGGGTTGCATGGGGTAGGTGAGCGGATCTTCGACCCAGCCCACGACCTCGATCGACGAGGCCTGGATCTCGAAGCTCTGGCCTTGCCCCTGCGAGGCCACCAGGGTGCCCGTGGCCACCACCGCGCAACCGGTGGTCAGGTGCTTGATCTCGGTGTCGTAGTTGGCGAGCGAATCGGGCGCGACCACCTGGATGGGCGCGAAGCAGGAGCCGTCGCTGACGTTGACGAAGGACAGGCCCGCCTTGGAATCGCGCCGCGTGCGCACCCAGCCACGCACGGTGACCTCGCCGCCAGCGGGGATCTTGCCTGCCAACGCATGTTCGACGCTTGCCACCGTCATGACTTGTAATCCTTGTGCAACGCAACCATTAATGGAACGCGCAGTTTACCGGAGCAACGCCGGGAACGCTGCGTTCGCAGGTCTATAATCACGCTCCGCAGGAGAATCCATGGCCATTACCCTCACCCCGGTTGCATTCCAGCGCGTGCAGCGTTTCGTCGCGGAGACGGGTGCGTTGGGCCTGCGCTTCGGGGTCACCCGCACCGGGTGTTCCGGTTGGGGACACGTGGCCGACCTGGCTCGTGACCAGCGTGACGATGACACCGTGTTCGAGCAGGCCGGCGTGAAGATTTTCGTCGACGCCGACAGCCTGTCGCTGGTCGACGGCACCGAGATCGACTTCGGCAAGCAGGGCCTCAGCGAGATGTTCCTGTTCCGCAATCCCAATGCCACGGCTGAGTGCGGCTGCGGCGAAAGCTTCACCACCCAGGCCGACCTGGCCTGATTGCACGCACTGCGGTCCTGGCAGCAGGAAGAAAGCCACTCCCCGTGATCGCCTGCGGGCATTATGCTTCCGGTCTGTCCACACCGGAGTCGCCCATGTTCCGTTCCTTCCTGCTCGCTGCCTTGACGCTGGCGGTGTGTTCGCCCGTACACGCGCAGCCGGCCGCCAAGAACCCTGCGCTGCATGCCCTCTTCGCCGAACAGTGGGAACGCGGCCTGCGCGAGAGCCCGGAAAACGCGAGCTATTACGGCGATACGCGCTTCAACGACCGCTGGACCGACATGAGCCTGGACGCGATTGCCCAACGCAGCGCGGCGGACCGGACTGCGCTGGATGCATTACGCGCCATCGACCGTACGACGCTGTCGCCCACGGACCAGCTCGACTACGACACGTTTGCCTGGCAGTTGGAACGCAGCGTGCAGCGGCAGCAATTCCGTGAATACCTGCAGCCCGTCGGCCACCAGGGTGGGCCACAGACGGCGGACGGGCTGGCTGAGGTGCTTGCCTTCGCCACGGCCAAGGACTACCAGGACTGGTTGAAGCGCCTGCAGGCCCTGCCGACGATGATCGAGCAGTCGATCGCGTTGATGCAGGAAGGGGTCAAGGCCGGCAACCTGCCGCCCCGCATCCTGATGCAACGCGTACCCGCGCAAATTGCTGCGCAGGTGGTGGATGATCCGACCAAGAGCGGCTTCTACAAGCCGTTCCTGAAGTTCCCGGACAGTATTCCAGCTACCGAACAGGCCCGCCTGCAAGCCGACGCCAAGCGCATCATCGCCAGCGACGTCGTTCCGGCGTACCGCACGCTGCTGGCCTATTTCAACAACGACTACCTGCCCAAGGCCCGTGAGTCGATTGCCGTGACCGACCTGCCGGACGGCAAGGCGTATTACGACTTCCTGGCGGGTTACTACACCACCACCGACCTCACCGCCGCGCAGATCCACGCCATCGGCCTGAAGGAAGTGGCCCGTATCCGCGCCGAGATGGAGAAGGTCAAGGCCCAGACCGGTTTCACCGGCTCGCTGGGTGAGTTCTTCACCTACCTGCGCACCGATCCGCGCTTTTTCTACAAGACGCCGGACGAGCTGCTGACCGCCTACCGCGCCCTGTCCAAGCGCATCGACCCGGAACTGGTGAAAGTAATCCGGACCATCCCGCGCTTGCCGTACGGCGTGCGCCCGATCCCGGACAGCATCGCTCCGGATACCACCACCGCCTACTACCAGCCGGGTGCGGCGGACGGCAGTCGACCGGGCTGGTATTACGTCAACTTGTACCGTCCCGACATGCGCCCGCGCTGGGAAATGGTGCCGCTGTCCCTCCACGAAGCCGTCCCCGGCCACCACTTCCAGTTCGCCCGTGGCATGGAGCTGCCGGATGCGCCCATGTTCCGTCGTACCGGTTATTTCACCGCCTACGGCGAAGGCTGGGGCCTGTATGCGGAGCAACTGGGTACCGAAATGGGCCTGTACGACGACCCGTACGACCGTTTCGGCCAGCTGACCTATGAAATGTGGCGTGCCGTACGCCTGGTGGTGGACACCGGCATGCACGCCAAGGGCTGGACCCGCGAGCAGGCCATTACCTATTTCAAGGACAACGCCGCCAAGACCGACCAGGACATCGTCAACGAGATCGACCGCTACATCGGCACCCCCGGCCAGGCCCTGGCCTACAAGATCGGGCAGATGCGGATTTCCGGCCTGCGGGCCAAGGCCGAGGCGGAATTGGGGCCGAAGTTCGACCTGCGCGACTTCAACGACGCGGTGCTGGAAACCGGGTCGGTGCCGCTGGAAGCGCTGGAGCGGCACATTGACGCGTGGATCGCGGGACAGAAGGGGAAGTAGGGGTTCTAGGTTGCTGGTTCTTGGTTGTTGGTGGGGTAGGGCAGCTTTCCGCCTACAACCAAGAACCAACAACCAGCAGCCCGCTCTCTCCAGATTTGCGCCTAACCTATTGATCCGCCATAATGCGCGGCTCCCTGCGGCCCAAAGCCCGGGGTTCCTTGCCCCACCGCATCCTCCGGGATGGTCGGGGGGCTGTCCGGTCCGGCGGTATTCGCCCGGCCATCATCCGAAAGGGTTACAACGATGCGTCATTATGAAGTCGTGTTCCTGGTCCACCCTGACCAGAGCGAGCAAGTCCCCGCCATGATCGAGCGCTACAAGGCGCTGGTCGAGAATGGTGGCGGCAAGATCCACCGTCTGGAAGACTGGGGCCGCCGTCAGCTGGCTTACCCGATCCAGAAGCTGGTCAAGGCCCACTACGTGCTGCTGAACATCGAAGTCGAGCAGGCCGTGCTGGCCGAGCTGACCGAGAGCTTCCGCTTCAACGATGCGGTGCTGCGCCACCTGATCATGAAGCGTGATGAAGCCGACACCGAAATGTCGATCATCATGAAGAGCAAGGACGAGAAGGGCGACAAGCCCGAGCGTGGCGAACGTCGCCGTCGCGATGACGACGAGGGCGAAGCTGTAGACGCCGGCGTCGATGCCGATTCCGACTCTGCCGAAGCCGCCTAAGGAGCACCCCCATGTCCAAGTTCTTCCGTCGCCGCAAGTTCTGCAAGTTCACTGCCGAAGGTATCAAGGAGATCGATTACAAGGATCTCAACACCCTGCGCCAGTACCTGACCGAAACCGGCAAGATCGTCCCGAGCCGCGTGACCGGCACCAAGGCGCGCTACCAGCGCCAGCTGCAGACCGCCGTCAAGCGTTCGCGCTTCCTGGCCCTGATCCCGTACACGGACAGCCACGACAACTGATCCACCTCCTTCCCCTTCAAGGCATGCCCTGAGCTTGCCGAACGGGGGAAGGCCGGGATGGGGATGGTTATCCCCTGCGGTGATGCGGAGTTGAATCAAGCGCACCACCATCCCCACCCAACCCTCCCCTTGAAGGGGAGGGCTATAGCACTGTCATTCGGACAGCCCACCGCTGCGGGATTTCCCGCTAACGAATACGGAACACAACCATGCAACTGATCCTCCTGCAGAAAGTAACCAACCTCGGCGTACTCGGCGACAAAGTCGACGTGAAGCCGGGCTACGGCCGCAACTACCTGGTGCCGCAGGGCAAGGCCGTGCCGGCCACTGCCGCCAACGTCGCCGAGTTCGAAGCCAAGCGTGCCGACTACGAAGCCAAGGCCAAGGCCGTGCATGACGAAGCCGAAGCCCGTCGCGCCAAGCTGGAAGGCGCCAGCGTCACCATCAGCGCCAATGCCGCTACCGAAGGCAAGCTGTTCGGTTCGGTCGGCCCGCGCGATATCGCCGATGCCTTCACCAAGGCCGGCTACCCGCTGGAAAAGAGCGAAGTGATCCTGGGCGAAGGCGCGTTCCGCCACATCGGCGAATACGACGTGCTGGTGCACCTGCACGCCGACGTGGAAACGACCGTCAAGGTCGTGGTCATCGCCGAAGCCTGATTGCCAGCAATACGCAATACCTGACGGGCGCCGCAAGGCGCCCGTTCTCTTTGTGGGGAATGTCGCAGCCGATGAGACCGCGTCGATCTACAAGCAATCGTACTTATCCACAGCTTGTGCCATAGCGAGCCCACAGGCCGGACGCCTACGATGCCAGACCGGAATCGATTGACGGTCCCCTTCATCGCAAGACCAGCGCAGGAAATCCACGCCTCCATGTCCGCACGCCCCGGTTTCCGTTACGACCAGCACGACGCCCGCATCGAACAACTGCGCGTGCCGCCGCATTCCATCGAAGCCGAGCAGGCGGTGCTGGGTGGCCTGATGCTGGCGCCGGAAGCCTATGACCGCATCAACGACAAGCTCAACGACGTCGATTTCTACCGTCGCGACCACCAGTTGATCTACCGCGCCATCAGCGAGCTGGCGGAAAAGAGCCGTCCTTACGATGCGGTGACGTTGGGCGAGTGGTTCGAATCACAAGGCCAGATCGAACAGGTCGCCGGTGGCGCCTATCTGGTGGAACTGGCCAGCACCACGCCGTCTGCCGCCAACATCGTCGCCTACGCGGAAATCGTGCGCGACAAGGCAGTGATGCGCCAGCTGATCGAAGTCGGCACTGCCATCATCAACGACGGTTTCCAGCCCGATGGCCGTGACAGCGCCGAACTGCTGGCCAAGGCCGAGCAGGACGTATTCGCCATCGCCGAAGCCGGCGCACGCGGCCGCACCGACTTCACTGCAGTCAATACCGCGTTGAAAGAGGCCTTCGACGTGCTGCAAAGCCGCTTCGAGAGCGGCGGCAGCATCACCGGCCTGCCCACCGGCTACCACGAGTTCGACGAAATGACCGCCGGCCTGCAGCCGACGGACTTGCTGATCCTGGCCGCGCGCCCTGCGATGGGCAAGACCACCTTGGCCCTGAATATCGCCGAGTACGCGGCGATCAAGTCGAAGAAGGCCGTGGCGGTGTTCTCCATGGAAATGTCGGCTTCGCAGTTGGCATTGCGCCTGATTTCCTCCAACGGTCGCGTCAATGCCACGCGCCTGCGCACCGGCCAACTGGAGGACGAGGACTGGAGCCGCGTCACCAGCGCCATTCGCATGCTCAAGGAAACCAAGATCTTCATCGATGACACGCCGGCGTTGTCGCCCGACGTGCTGCGCTCCAAGGCGCGACGCCTGAAGCGTGAACACGACCTGGGCCTGATCGTGATCGATTACCTGCAGCTGATGGCGGTGCCGGGCAACAGTGAAAATCGCGCCACCGAGATTTCCGAGATCTCGCGCTCGCTGAAAGGGCTTGCGAAAGAATTGAACGTGCCGGTGATCGCGCTGTCGCAGCTCAACCGCTCGCTGGAAACCCGCACCGACAAGCGCCCGGTGATGGCCGACCTGCGCGAATCCGGCGCCATCGAGCAGGATGCCGACGTCATCATCTTCATCTACCGCGACGACTACTACAACAAGGATTCCGCCGACAAAGGCCTGGCCGAAGTCATCATCGGCAAGCAGCGTAACGGCCCCACGGGGTCGTTGAAGCTGAAGTTCTTCGGCGAATACACGCGCTTCGACAACCTGGCCCACGACGCGGTGGGCAGCTTCGAATAACACGCTGCGCAGAGACAGATTCAGGCCGGCGAGGCCGCTACAATCACGCCATGCCCAGCCTGACTGCCTTTCCAGACCCTGACCTGCAACTTGGCTACCGCGCCGAGGCGAGTGATCGCCCCACGCGCATACGCGTGGACCTGGACGCCTTGGCCCACAACCTGGACGTCTTGCAGCGGCATGCCGGCGCGCCGGTGATGGGCATCGTCAAGGCCAATGCCTATGGGCATGGGCTGGTGCCGGTGTCGCGGCACCTGGAAGCGCAGGGTATCGCGCAACTGGGCGTGGCCTTTGTCGAAGAAGGCATCGCCCTGCGCCGCGCTGGCGTGAAGGTTCCGATCCTGGTGCTGGGCGGCATCCATGCGCCGCAGGTGGCGCATTTCATCGCCCATGACCTGGAGGTCACGGTGTCTTCCGTCGACAAACTCCGCCAGGTGGAGCAGGCGGCGGAGTCGATGGGCCGCAAGGCCATCATCCACCTGAAAATCGACACCGGCATGGAACGCATCGGCGTGCACAGCGAGAATGCCGCGCCTTTCATCGAGGCTGCGGTCGCGTCGCACGGGTGCAAGGTGAAGGGTATCTACTCGCACCTGGCCTGTGCCGACGATCCGGCTTCGCCGATGACCGTCGAGCAGTTGCAGCGCTTCCTTGCCGCGTGTTCGCACTTCGACCGCATCGGCGCGCCCATGCCCGTGCGGCACCTGGCCAATTCCGGTGGCGTACTGCATTTCCCCGATACCTGCCTGGACATGGTGCGTCCCGGCATCGCCCTGTACGGCGTGCTGCCGGATCCGGCGTCGCGGGCCACGCTGGCGCTGCAACCTGCACTGTCGCTGGTCTCCAGCGTGGTCTATTTCAAGGTGGTCAAGGCAGGGCGCACGGTGAGCTACGGCGCGACCTGGACGGCAGCGCACGACACGCGGGTCATCACCCTGCCGATCGGCTACGGCGACGGCTATCCACGGTCACTGTCGTCGCGTGGTGAAGTACTGGTGCGTGGCCAGCGCCACCCGATCATCGGTCGCATCTGCATGGACCAGTTCATGGTCGACGTCGGCCCCGGCGGCAGTGCCTACAACGGTGACGAGGTCGTGCTGATCGGGCGCCAGGGCGATGCCTTGATCAGTTGCGAAGCCGTGGCGCAGGCCGCCGGCACCATTCCCTATGAAATCCTGACCGGCCTCAATGAGCGCATCCCGCGCGAGTACGTCCGTAGTCGCTGAGCATGGCCACGTGCACGGCATCACGCGGCCTTGCATCGGGCGACGGCACCATGGATGCAAAAGGCAGCGAGGTTTGATGGATGTCGAATGCAATCGTCTGGTTCCGCAATGACCTGAGGCTGGCGGACAACCCGGCCCTGCAGGCCGCGCTGGAGGGTGGCTTCACGCCTGTCCCCGTGTATATCCATGCGCCGGAAGAAGAGGGTGACTGGACACCCGGTGCAGCCTCCAACACCTGGCGGCATCATTCCCTGCAGCAACTTGATGCAAGCCTGCGCGCACGCGGATCACGCTTGCTGCTGCGCACTGGCCCGAGCAGGCAGGCGTTGCTGGACCTGATCCGGGAAACCTCCGCCGAAGCCGTGTTCTGGAACCGCAAGTACGAGCCTGCCACCCAGCCGCGCGATGCCGATATCAAGCAGGCCTTGAAGGCGAACGGCCTGCAGGTCGAAAGCTTCAATGGCGCGTTGCTGTTCGAGCCGTGGACGCTGGCCACGCAGCAGGGTGGGCCGTACAAGGTGTTCACCCCGTTCTGGCGCAACGCGCTGAGCCAGTGGCGCATGCCGGCGCTGTTGGAAGCGCCGGCGTCGATGCCGCCGGTTCCGGCCGGACTGGCCAGCCAAGCGCTCGATGCATTCAAGCTCCTGCCACGGCTGGGCTGGGAAACAGGCTTCTGGGAACATTGGCAGCCCGGTGAAGCCGGCGCACACGAAGCGCTTGAAGTCTTCATCGACGGCGCCTTGCGTGGTTACCACAGCGACCGCGACCGGCCTGATCGAGTAGGGACTTCATTGCTTTCGCCGCACCTGCATTTCGGCGAGATCGCGCCGTGGCGCATCTGCGCCGAACTGGAGCAGTCGCGCACTGCAGCGAATGACAGCGACATGGACGCCTACATCCGTGAACTGGGCTGGCGTGAATTCGCGTACCACCTCTTGCACCACTTCCCGCATACCACCCAACACAACCTCAATCCACGTTTCGAACATTTCGATTGGGCCAAGGCCAATGATGTGCAATTGCATGCATGGCAGCGCGGCAGGACCGGCGTGCCCATCGTGGACGCGGGCATGCGCGAGCTGTGGGCCACCGGCACCATGCACAACCGCGTACGAATGATCGTGGCCAGTTGGCTGACCAAGCACATGCGCCAGCACTGGTTGCACGGCGCGCGCTGGTTCTGGGACACGCTGCTGGACGCCGACCTGGCCAGCAACACGCTGGGCTGGCAGTGGGTGGCAGGCACCGGTGCGGATGCCGCGCCGTATTTCCGCGTGTTCAACCCGGTCACGCAGGCGCAGAAATTCGATCCGGATGCCGCGTACATCACGCGCTGGGTGCCAGAGCTTGCCGGCTTGCCGCTGCCCGCACGCTTCGCCCCTTGGCTGCATGCCGACCTGGCGAGGCGGCTCGCGCCCACATACCCCGCCAAGCCGATGATCGACCTGGCTGCCGGACGCGATGCCGCACTGGATGCCTACAAGCGCAGCGCGCCGGATTGATGCTGCACTCGATGTGCGTTGACCCCTTCGCTGCCGCGTGCTTCACTCGCAGCGGGAGAGGAGAACACGATGGCAACGACCAAGGCGCCGCGCAAGCCGCGCAGGGAACCCATGTCGCGGGTGGATACGGCATGGTTGCGGATGGAGCGCCCCACCAACCCGATGATGATCACCGGCGTGCTGATGTTCGACGAGCCGATGACGCTCGACAAGCTCAAGCAGGTGGTGAAGAAACGTTTCCTGGCGTATCCGCGCTTCCTGCAGAAGGCAGTCGACACGCCCGCGGGCGCCTCATGGCTGGAAGACGAGAACTTCGACCTGGATTGGCACGTGCGCATTTCCGCCCTGCCGGGACGCAGTGACAGGAAGTCGGAGAAAAAGGCATTCGAGCGCTTCGTCAGCCAACTGGCGTCATCGCCGCTGGACAAGTCGAAGCCGCTCTGGCAATTCCACCTGGTCGAGAAATACGGCGGCGGTTCCGCCGTGGTCACCCGCATCCACCACAGCTATGCCGATGGCATTGCGCTGGTGCAGGTGCTGCTGTCGCTGACCGACACCACCCGCACGCCGGACAGGAGCAGCAAGCTGGGTGAGGCGTGGTTGAAGCAGGACGGCGCCCAGGTCGTGCGCCGCGTGGGCGCCGTCGACCGCTACATGAAGATGGGCAGCAAGGTGCTGGGCAAGAGCATGGAGATGTACCGCGACCCCACCCTGGCCACCATGCTGGCGAAGGAGGGCGGCGAGATCGGCCGCGAACTGTTGGCGGCGCTGGCGCTGTCCGACGACCCACCGACCATGCTGCGCGGCAAGCTTGGCGTGAGCAAGCGCGTGGCCTGGGCGGAGCCACTCGACCTGGACGAAGTGAAAGCGGTCGGTCGCGCCTGCGACTGCACGGTCAATGACGTGCTGATGGCCGCCGCCGCTGGTGCCCTGCGTGGCTACATGATGGAACGCGGCGAGTGCCTGGAAGGCGTGACCCTGCGCGCCACCGTGCCGGTCAATCTGCGTCCGCTGGAGCATGCCAAGAAGCTGGGCAACCACTTCGGTCTGGTGTTCCTGGAGCTACCAGTCGGCGAAGACAATCCGGTCCGACGCCTTGAACGCGTCGCCCAATGCATGAATGACCTGAAGAATTCACGCCAAGCCATTGTTGCATTTGGACTTTTAGCTGCACTTGGCATGGCGCCAGCCGCCGTGCAGGGCGTGGCCCTGGAGTTGTTCAGCCGCAAGGCCACGGCGGTGGCGACCAATGTCCCCGGGCCGCAGCAGCCGCTGTACCTCGGTGGCTGCCGGATGCGCGAGATGATGTTCTGGGTGCCGCAAACCGGGTCCATCGGCATCGGCATATCCATCATGAGCTACAACAACCGCGTGCATTTCGGACTGATTGCCGACGCCAAGCTGGTGCCTGACCCGGATGCCGTAATCCAGCGCTTCGGTCCCGAGTTCGAGAAGTTGCTGTACCTGTCGCTGATGGGCAACTGGGACCACAACCTGGATGCATTGGCCGCCGAGTCACTGCTGCCAGAGGCAAGCTGAACCTGCACGCCTGCCGCTGCTTCATCTTCACCTGACAGACATCGCCCGGTTCGTAAGGTGTCGCGGCTGAATGACTTGGCGGAATCTTTCCCTTATGACGAGGAGCTACACATGAACCAGCACGCACTCAAAGCCACCACGGCTGCCCTGATCGCCACCCTGACCTTGGGCGGCTGCGCCAGCTACACCGGCCAGACCACTGACCCGAATGACCCCAATCGCACCCGCACCGGCGCGTTGATCGGCGCCGGCATTGGCGCGGTTGCCGGCCTGTTGAGCGGTGGCGACGCCACCGAACGTCGCCAGCGCGCGCTGGTGGGCGTGGGCATCGGCGGCCTTGCCGGTGGTTCCATCGGCGCCTACCAGGATCGCCAGGAAGCCGAACTGCGTCGCCAGACCGCCGGCACCGGCATCGAGGTGAGCCGCGACGGCGACGTCATCAAGCTCAACCTGCCGGATGGCGTGACCTTCGACTTCGGCAAGTACGACCTCAAGCCGCAGTTCTACCCGGCGCTCAACAACGTGGCTTCCACCCTGCAGGAATACAACCAGACCATCGTGGAAGTGACCGGCCATACCGACAGCGTCGGTAGCGCCGAGTTCAACCAGCGCCTGTCCGAACAGCGCGCCAACACGGTAGGCAACTACCTGATCGGCCAAGGCCTGGTGCGAGAGCGCTTCGAGATCGTCGGCATGGGCAAGAACTACCCCATCGCCAGCAACGACACCGATGCAGGCCGTGCCCAGAATCGCCGCGTCGAGATCCGCGTGTTGCCGTTGCGCCAGTAACTGGCCAGCGCATCTGCAAGTCCCAAGACGGGCCGCGTAAGCGGCCCGTCTTGCGTATGGGGCATGTGCGATGGGGCTTAGGTCCCATTACCGCGGGCCGCGTTGCTGGCCACAATCCTGCACGTTACAGGCCGCAGACCATGGAGACGGTCAACGCTTCGTATCCTGGAAACCGGAAGCACAGCATCGACACTGGCGGGCAATGCATGGCCATGAAGAAAAACGCATCGATCCTGATGGCATTGTTATCACCGGCACTCCTGGCCAGCACGGCCAGCGCCCAGGATGCCGGGCAAAAGTCCGTCGACAATGGCACCGACCCCAGCAAGCTGCTGACCGTGGCGGAAGCCAAGTACGAATACCTCGATCTGATGGGGGGATTCGGCACCGGCACCTTGCGACTCAGCTACACCCAGCCCTTTGGCGAGAAGCAGGACTACGCCGTGCGCTTGCGCGTGCCGCTGACCTACGTGGACGTTCTGGGCAACGACAGCTACGACCTGGGTGATGCCTCCATCGAGGCCACGCATGTGTTCGGGCTGTCCCGGCAGGGCGCCTTCGTGGCGAAAGGCGAACTGGTCTTCGACACGGCCGGACGCCCGGAGCTGGGCACGGGCCAGAACGTGTTCAAGGGCACCTTCATCTACGCCAGGTTCCTGAAGGGCGGCAGCATCTTCGCGCCAGCCATCGTGCAGAGCAACAGCCTGTGGGGTAATGACGACCGCGCGGAAGTGAACTTCACCACTTTCGATTTCTACTACGTGCCAAAGATGAAGGACCCTCGCAACCTCGTCACCTTCGATCCGTCACTCAATTTCGACTGGGAAAACCACAAACGTTTCGCCGGCCTCGCGGTTACCTTTGGCCGCGTGCTGGGCCCGCAACTGGGTGGGAATGGCATCGTGTTCGTGAAGCCTTCGCTGTTCGCCGGCAGCGAGCGATCCGGTGACTGGGGCATGGAAGTTGGCTACAAGGTCATCGGGTTTTGAGCGCGCCGGGAATACAGGCCAACTGCTGAGAATCCCGGGCGCCTGCGGGTCGATATGCGCTGCCCATCGATTCCAGGCGCGCGCTCACGCTTGATGCCGCGCTTCCAGAACGGAATGCCCGGCCTGTAATCGATGGGCCATGCGTCACGCGCCAATGCAGGGTCCTGGTCAGCTTCCAGGCTGACATGCGAAGTCGCGCCGACGTTGTCGCCACATGCGTCCGCCATGTGGCTCGGACGATCGTCCTGCAAATCGCCAGCCCAAGGTCGATGCCGTCCGCCTTGGTGGTGACGAAGAAATTGAATATCCGCTCCAGGTCATCCGCAGGGATGCCATTGCCGGTATCCGGGGCCGTGATCTCCATTTCGCCGTTGTCATGCGCCAGCGTTCGCAGCACCAGAAGTCGCGGTTGCGTGTTGGACTCCATGGCATCACCGCTGTAGATGATCCGGTTCAACATCACCCGACAGGGCGCTGTCGCTGCCGGAGGAAAGCGTAGGGGAGCGAGCTCGTTTCGGGCGCACATAAAAAAACGGGCCGCTTTCGCGACCCGTTTTTTCACTTGGATGGTGGAGATGGCGGGAATCGAACCCGCGTCCGAAGGCACTCCATCCCCGGTACTACATGCTTAGCGTTCCGTTGGGTCTCGTCCCCAGGCAGCACGGCACGCGAAGCGCACCCGGGAACCAGCCTGTTTTAGTTAAGCCGTGACTGACAGGCAGCCGTCACAGCCGGTTCCGTGATAATGACCCTACATCCACGAGCACGGGCACAAGTGGGTTCGGGGCTTACGCCTTAAGCGGCGAGAGCGTAGTTGTCGTCGTTGGCAACTAGAGTTTTGCTACTGGATTAACGAGGAAAGTCGCCCCCTCGGCATGCACCAGGCAATTTCGCAACCCCCGTCGAAGCCAGTGCATCCCCGGGAATCAGATTTCGCTGATGGCAGCAGTATGGGCGCGATGGCCACGGCTCACAAGTTGTTGGGGGCGCGAACGACGGGCCGTTGTTCAGGCGTCGCGGTTGTGCCGGCGCATCACGCGCTGCTTGTCGCGGGCCCAGTCGCGGTCCTTGGCGGCATCGCGCTTGTCGTGGGTCTGCTTGCCCTTGGCCAGCGCGATGCCGGCCTTGACCTTGTTGCCCTTCCAATACAGCGAGGTGGGCACGATGGTGTAGCCGTCGCGTTCCACCTTGCCGATCAGGGTGTCGATCTCGCGCTTGTTCAGCAGCAGCTTGCGCGTGCGGCGATCATCTGCCACCACGTGCGTCGAGGCCTGGATGAGCGGCGTGATCTGGGCGCCGAACAGGAAGAGCTCGCCGTGGCGTACCACCGCGTAAGCCTCGGTGATGTTGGCGCGACCGGCACGGATCGCCTTCACTTCCCAGCCCTGCAGCGCCATGCCGGCCTCGAAATGCTCCTCCAGGTGGTACTCGTGCCGGGCGCGCTTGTTCTGCGCAATCGTGCCGGTACTGTTTGCTTTATCCTTGCCGGGTTTCTTGGCCATGCGTCCATTGTCGCCGATGGCGCGGGGCCAAGCGAGTCTGATGTGCGATTCCGTACCTCCACCTTGCCCCGACGAAGCCTATGCAGACCATCCGCCGCAGCGCCCTGGTTGAACATTCCACCGTGCGCATGTTCGACCTGGTGAACGACATCGAAGCCTACCCGCGCCGGTTCGACTGGTGCAGCGGCGCAACCCTGATCGAATCCGGCGAGGACAGGGTGGTGGCACGCCTGGACCTTGGCCTGGGTTCGCTGAGCACCTGGTTCACGACGGAAAACACATTGGAGCGCCCGCATCGCATCGAGATGAAACTGGTGGATGGGCCTTTCCGCAAGCTGCATGGGCAGTGGGAATTCTTCGCGCTGGAAGAATCGGCCTGCAAGATCACCCTGGCCTTGGCCTTCGATCCCACCAATCGCCTGGTTGGCCCGGCGCTGGCACGCGGCTTCCAGAGCCTGGCCGATCGCATGGTGGATGACTTCGTGCGGATTGCCGACCTGGACGACTGAGATGAAAGTCGAAGTGGTGATGGCATGGCCACGCCGATACGAATCAGTGACCGTGGACTTGGCCGACGGTGCCGCCGTGGCGGACGCACTGGCCGCAGCGGGGTGGACGGACAGGGAAGATGTGGACGGCTACGCCGTGTTTGGCCTCAAGGCGACCGTGGCAACGCTGCTGGTGGAGGGTGACAGGGTGGAACTGCTGCGACCCCTGCAGATCGATCCCATGGAAGCGCGCCGTCGACGCGCTCGTCGTCCGGGGCGCTGACGCCTAGCGGCGCGCGCCTTTCTTCTTTTCCTTGGCCAGGTTCGGGCCGAACTTGCGCACGTCCTTGGCCAGCTGCACGTCGTTCTCGGGGAAGTATTCGCCTTCCCAGCTCGACAGCGTGTCGCCGTCGAAGAACACGACCAGGTTCTTGATTTCAGTGTTGCCGCGGCGGTCGGTGCGCTGCGTGGCGGTGTAATCCCAACGCTGCGCATGGAAGGGGTCGGCGACCGAAGGCGTGCCCAGCAAGGCCATGACCTGCTGCCTGCTCTGGCCGACAGCCAACTGGTCGGCGTTGCTTTTCTCGATCAGGTTGCCCTGGTAGATCGGCTGTTTGTACAACACGCCACAACCGGCAGTGGCAAGGGTGACGGCGGCGATCAGCAGGAATTTACGCATCGGGAAGGACATCACGCGGGTAGGGGAAAGACCGGGCGATGATACACTTCCGACAGCCGCCGCACCCCAGGCCAAGGCCGCTGGCGCTAAACCGCCAATGAACGGAGACGCCATGGAATCGCAGGATCTACGCAAAGTCGGGCTGAAGGTGACGCATCCGCGCATGCGCATCCTGGAACTGCTGGAGCAGTCCAAGCCCCGGCACATGACGGCCGAGGATATCTACCGCCACCTGCTGGACCACGGCGACGAGATTGGCCTGGCCACGGTGTACCGGGTGTTGACCCAATTCGAATCCGCTGGACTGGTGCTCAAGCACAACTTCGAAGGCGGCCAGGCCGTGTACGAACTGGATCGTGGTGAACACCACGACCACATGGTCGACATCGAGACCGGCAAGGTCATCGAATTTTCCAGCGAGGAAATCGAAGCACTGCAGCGCAAGATCGCGGCCGAGCACGGCTACGAGATCGAGGAACACGCGCTGGTGCTGTACGTGCGCAGGAAACGCTGAACCGCGCGCGCCATGTAGGTCCGAGCAAGCTCGGATCTACGAAATAATAGTGACGTCATCCTAGCGAACGCTGGGACCCATTTTGACGTTGTATTTAGGGAACAAGACCAAGGCCGAGATCAAGATGGATCCCAGCGTTCGCTGGGATGACGTTCGTCTTGATTACGGATCCACGCGTTACTGCTGAGCTAGCCCACATCCACAAGCAGTCGCTTGGCCGCCGCGCGCGCTTCCTTGCTGACCTCAACCCCGCCCAGCATGCGCGCCAGTTCTTCCTCGCGCTGCGTGGCAGCCAGCAGCTCGACCGCACTCTGGGTCATGCCATCCACCGGCGCCTTGCTGACCCGGTAGTGGGCGTGCCCCTGGGCCGCGACTTGCGGCAGGTGGGTCACGCAGAGCACCTGGCGCTTTCCACCCAGCGCGCGCAGCTTGCGGCCGACGATATCCGATACCGCACCACCGATGCCGGAATCCACTTCGTCGAAGACCATGGTCGGCACCGCATCCAATCCCAGCGCCGCCACTTCGATCGCCAGCGAGATGCGCGAAAGCTCGCCGCCGGAAGCGACCTTGCGAAGCGCGCGCGGCGGCTGGCCGGCGTTGGCCGACACCAGGAATTCAACGCGCTCGCTGCCCAGTGGATCGGCGCGTTCGCTGTCGTTGGGTTCGATGGCAATCTCGAAGCGCCCGCCGCCCATGCCCAGCTCGGCGATCAATGCCGTGGTGGCCTTGGAAAGCGTGCTGGCCGCGGCCTTGCGGGTCTTGGCCAGCTTGCCGGCCGTGCTGCGCCAGTGGTCCGTGGCGGCCTGGATTTCAGTATTGAGATTCAACAAGCGTTCGCCGGCACCCCGTAAACCCTCAAGCTCGGTCGCGATGGCATCACGACGCGCGCCCAGTTGTTCCGGCGAAACACGGTGCTTGCGGGCGAGGTCGTGGAGGCGGGTGAGGGTGCGTTCCAGTTCCATGAATTGCGCCGGGTCGGCATCCAGGTCGTCGCGCACGCGATCCAGCACCACCAGGGCCTCATCCAGTTGGATGTTTGCACTTTCCAGCAGGGCATCGACGTCGCGCAGGCGCGGCTCGTGTTCGGCCATGCGCGACAGTTCGCTGCGCGACTGCTGCAATTGGCGCGAAACCGACGGCGCTTCCTCGCCGGCAAGCCGGGCGAACGCGGCATTGCAGGCGTCGATCAGGCCGGATGCGTTGGCCTGGCGACGATGGCTGGCAGCCAGCGCGGCAATGGCGGCGCTGTCCAGGTTTTCGCGTTGCAGTTCGCCGAGCTGGTGTTCCAGGTAGTTGATGCGGTCCGATACATCGCCCTGTTGCGAAAGCGTTTCGCGTTCGCGCAGCAAGGTACTCCAGGCGTGGGCCGCGGCACGCACGGCGGCGCGCTCGGGTTCGTTGCGGGCATAGGCATCCAGCAGCTCCAGCTGGCTGGGCCGCGAAAGCAGGGCCTGGTGCTCATGCTGGCCGTGGATTTCCACCAGCAAGGCGGCCAGCTCGGTGAGCTGGGCGAGGGTGACGCTGCGCCCGTTGATGAAGGCACGCGAACCGCCGTCGGCGCGGATCACGCGGCGTAACTGGCAATCGCTGTCGTCCAGCTCGTTCTCGCGCAGCCAGGCCAGCGCGGGCGGGGCATCGGCGAGGTCGAATTCGGCCGAAAGCTCGGCGCGTTCCGCCCCGTGGCGCACCACGCCGCTGTCGGCACGCAGGCCGCACAGGAAACCCAGTGCATCCACCAGCAGCGACTTGCCTGCGCCGGTTTCGCCGGAAATCACGGTCATGCCCGGGCCGAACTCCAGTTCGGCGGCGCGGACCACGGCGAAATCCTTGAGGGCGAGGTGTCTGAGCATGGGTGCGCATTGTAGGGGCATGTGGCGCAAAGCTTGAGACACCTGCCACTTTCGTAGCCATGCGTCCGTTCGCATGCTCGGTGGCAATGGTCGTAGGAGCGGGCCCTGACCGCGATGCTTTGGCCCATGAACAAAAGCATCGCGGGCAGGGCCCGCTCCTACGACCATTGCAAAGTGCGGCCGCTGCGGCTATCTATCGCGCATGTCTTTCCAGCCCGCCTCACTCGACCCGCGCGCCCGCCACCTGCTGCGCACGCTGATTGCGCGTTACATCCGTGATGGCGAACCGGTCGGATCGCAAACCCTGGCCCGCAATGCCGGCCTTGACGTCAGTGCCGCCACCATCCGCAACATCCTGGGGGACCTTGAAGACATCGGACTGCTGACTTCGCCGCATACCTCGGCGGGTCGCATTCCCACTGCGCAGGGCTACCGCATGTTCGTGGACAGCCTGGTGCAGATGCAGCCGCTGGGGGATGGCGAGGTCGCGCGCTTGCGTGCCGAATTACCGGCCGGCGTGGGCACGCAGGCGTTACTCGGCAATGCCTCGGAACTGCTGTCGGCCATGACCCATTTCGTCGGCGTAGTCAGCGCACCCAAGCGCGAGCAGTTCGCCTTCCGCCACATCGATTTCGTGCCGCTGGACGGTCGCCGCGTGCTGGCCATCCTTGTGTTCGCCGACAACGACGTGCAGAACCGGGTGATCGAACCGCGCCGCGCCTACGACCCCTCGGAACTGGAGCGCGTCGCCAACTTCCTTAACGCCAATTTCGCCGGCCGGCCGCTGTCCGAGATCCGCACGACCCTGCTGCATGACCTGCGCAACGCCCAGGCGGAAATGGAAGGGCTGCTGGCCCATACCGTGGAACTGGCGGAGCACGCTTTCATCCCGGCCAGTGACGACATGGTGCTGACCGGGCAGACCCGCTTGATCGGCGTGCAGGACCTGTCCGACCTGGATCGCCTGCGCGAGCTGTTCGAAACCTTCGCCCGCAAGCGCGAGATCCTGCAGTTGCTGGAACGCACCCTGCAGGCACCGGGCGTACGCATCTTCATTGGCGAGGAAACCGGATTAGCCCCGTTGGACGGTGTGTCAGTCGTCACTGCGCCGTACATGGCCGGCGGCCAGGTGCTGGGCGTGCTGGGGGTCATCGGCCCCACCCGCATGGCCTATGAGCGGGTGATACCGGTCGTGCAGGCGGCTGCCGATGCCTTGGGTGCGGCCATGGACCTGCCGCAAACGTAATCATTCCGCCTTGAATCCCCGCGGCCAGACCCCATTGGTTCGGGTGACGCTGCCCGACACCGGGGCGGCCCGCCTACGGACACCCGCATGAGCCATACCCACGACGACTCCAATGCCGCGCCCGAATCCGGCGCCGACGACGCCACGCTTGAAAGCCAGCTGCAGGCGGAGGTCGAGCACCTGCGCGCCGAACTCGAGCAGACCCGCGCCGACGTGCTGCGCGAGCGCGCCGACCTTGAGAACCAGCGCAAGCGTGTCAGCCGCGATATCGACCAGCTGCGCAAATTCGCCAACGAACGCCTGCTGTCCGACCTGCTGCCGGTATTCGACAGCCTGGACGCCGGCCTCACCGCCGCGGGAGAGCAGCCCAGTCCGTTGCGCGATGGCCTGGAGCTGACCTTCCGCCAGTTGCTGAAAGTCGCGGGCGACAACGGCCTGAGCATGGTCGACCCCACCGGTGACACGTTCAACCCGGAATACCACCAGGCCATCAGCCAGGTGGACGCGCCCGACGCCGCCCCGGGCAGCGTGGTCCAGGTCTTCCAGAAGGGCTACGTACTCAACGAGCGTTTGCTGCGCCCCGCGCTGGTGGTGGTGGCGAAGCACGATTGACCGGTTCCGGTAGGAGCGGCCCATGGCCGCGAGCTCTTCAGCTGAATCGATCAAAAGCTCGCGGCCATGGGCCGCTCCTACCCAATCAATAGCCGGCTTGAATGTTCCACGCCGGCCCCCACATTCCAACCATCACCGGCGCATCGCCGGCCAAAGACTGACCTTTAGGGAGCACGCAACATGGGCAAGATCATCGGTATCGACCTGGGCACGACCAACTCGTGCGTGGCGATCATGGACGGCGGCAAGGCCCGCGTCATCGAAAATTCGGAAGGCGACCGCACCACGCCCTCCATCGTCGCCTACACCAAGGACGGCGAAGTACTGGTGGGCGCCTCGGCCAAGCGTCAGGCGGTCACCAACCCCAAGAACACCTTCTACGCGGTGAAGCGCCTGATCGGCCGCAAGTTCACCGACGCCGAAGTACAGAAAGACATCGGCCTGGTCTCGTACGGCATCACCGCGCATGAAAACGGCGACGCCTGGGTCACCACGTCCGACGGCAAGAAGCTCTCCGCGCAGGAAATCTCCGCGCGTATTCTGGAAAAAATGAAGAAGACGGCCGAAGCCTTCCTCGGCGAAACCGTCACCGAAGCCGTCATCACCGTGCCGGCCTACTTCAACGACAGCCAGCGCCAGGCCACCAAGGACGCGGGCAAGATCGCGGGCCTTGACGTCAAGCGCATCATCAACGAACCCACCGCGGCCGCGCTGGCCTACGGCCTGGACAAAGACGGCGGCGACCGCAAGATCGTGGTCTATGACCTCGGCGGCGGCACCTTCGACGTGTCCATCATCGAGATCGCCAACGTGGACGGCGAGAAGCAGTTCGAAGTGCTGGCCACCAACGGCGACACCTTCCTGGGTGGCGAAGACTTCGACAAGCGCGTCATCGATTACCTGGTGGAAGAGTTCCAGAAGGACCAGGGCATCGACCTGCGCAAGGACCCGTTGGCCCTGCAGCGCCTGAAGGACGCGGCCGAGCGCGCCAAGATCGAACTCTCGTCCAGCCAGCAGACCGAAGTGAACCTGCCGTACGTGACGGCCGATGCCTCGGGCCCGAAGCACCTCAACATCAAGCTGACCCGCGCCAAGCTGGAAGCGCTGGTGGAAGACCTGATCAAGAAGACCATCGAGCCGTGCCGCATCGCCATGAACGATGCCGGCCTGCGCAGCAGCGACATCGGCGAGGTCATCCTGGTCGGTGGCCAGACCCGCATGCCCAAGGTGCAGGCGGCGGTGACCGAATTCTTCGGCAAGGAGCCGCGCAAGGACGTGAACCCCGACGAAGCCGTGGCACTGGGTGCCGCGATTCAGGGCGGCGTGCTGGGTGGTGACGTCAAGGACGTGCTGCTGCTGGACGTGACCCCGCTGAGCCTGGGCATCGAGACCATGGGCGGCGTGTTCACCAAGATCATCGAGAAGAACACCACCATCCCCACCAAGGCGTCGCAGACGTTCTCCACTGCCGAAGACAACCAGTCCGCTGTGACCGTGCACGTGCTGCAGGGCGAGCGCGAACAGGCCCGCTTCAACAAGTCGCTGGCCAAGTTCGACCTGTCCGGCATCGAGCCGGCGCCGCGCGGCATGCCGCAGGTGGAAGTGTCGTTCGACATCGATGCCAACGGCATCATCCACGTCAGCGCCAAGGACAAGAAGACCAACAAGGAACAGAAGGTCGAGATCAAGTCCGGTTCCGGCCTGTCCGAAGCCGAAATCGCGCAGATGGTGGCCGACGCCGAAGCGCATCGCGAGGAAGACCAGAAATTCCACGAACTGGTCACGGCGCGCAACCAGGCCGACGGTCTGATCCACGCCACCCGCAATGCCATCACCGAGCACGGCAGCAAGGTCGACGGCAGCGTCATCGGCAATGTCGAGGCGGCCCTGGCTGACCTTGAGACGGCCATGAAGGGCGACGACAAGGGCCAGATCGATTCCAAGACCAAGAACCTGGAAGAAGTGGCGCAGTCGCTGTACGCCGCCGTTGCCGCCGCAGGACAGGCAGGCGAGGCGGGTGAACCGTCCAGCCAGCATGCGGGCGAAGACGTGGTGGACGCGGAGTTCACCGAAGTCAAAGACGACGAAGAAAAGAAGTAATTGATCGCGGGGCGGAACATCCGTCCCTTGTGAGCCGGGACCCGGTAGTCGCCTGCAGGATGAAATCCTGCGGCGGCTTCCCGGCTACCGGCTTCCGTTTACCGGCTATCTGATTTCCATGAGCAAGCGCGACTACTACGAAATCCTGGGCGTGGCCCGCAACGCCAGCGAAGACGAGCTGAAGAAGGCCTACCGTCGCTGCGCGATGAAGCATCACCCTGACCGCAATCCCGGCGATGCCGCCGCGGAGGCTGCGTTCAAGGAGTGCAAGGAAGCCTACGAAGTGCTGTCCGACGGCGGCAAGCGCCGCATGTACGACCAGCACGGGCATGCGGCGTTCGAGCACGGCATGGGCGGTGGCGGCCCTGGACCGGGCGCGCCGGACATGGGCGATATCTTCGGCGACATCTTCGGCAATATCTTCGGTGGGGGCGGTGGCGCACGCGCCGCGCGTCGCGGCGCCGATGTCGGTTACGTGATGGAGCTCGACCTGGAAGAAGCCGTCGCCGGCATCGAGAAGCGCATCGAGATCCCGACGCTGGCGCCCTGCGATCCCTGCCATGGCTCCGGTTCCGAAGACGGCAAGTCCGAAACCTGCACGACTTGCGGCGGTCGTGGGCAAGTGCGCATGCAGCGCGGCATCTTCGCCATGCAGCAGGCATGTCCGCATTGCGACGGGCGCGGCCAGATCATCAAGAACCCCTGCAAGACCTGTCACGGTGCCGGTCGCGTGGAGGAAGAAAAAATCCTGGCCGTGAAGATTCCCGCAGGCGTCGATAACGGCGACCGCATCCGCCTGGCGGGCGAGGGCGAAGCCGGCCCGACGGGGACACCGCCCGGTGACCTGTACGTGGAAGTGCGCGTGCGCGAGCACGACATCTTCCAGCGCGACGGCGACGACCTGCACTGCGAGGTGCCGATCCGGATTTCCCAAGCGGCGCTCGGCGACAACATCCGCGTACCAACGCTGGATGGCGAGACCGAGATCCGCATACCCGCCGAAACCCAGACCGGCAAGCTGTTCCGCCTGCGTGGCAAGGGCGTGAAATCCGTGCGCAGCCGTGCACCCGGCGACCTGTTCTGCCGCGTCGCGGTGGAGACACCGGTCAACCTGACCGCCGAGCAGCGCGAGCTGATGGAAAAATTCGAAGCCACGTTTGCCGGCGATGATGCACGCAAGCATTCGCCCAAGTCGGCGACCTTCCTCGACGGCGTGAAATCATTCTGGGATCGCATGACCTCCTGATGTTGGTAGGAGCGACGTGAGTCGCGATGAATGTTTCCGATGAAACCTCCATCGCGACTCACGTCGCTCCTACATGCGTGCCGGCTCGCTCTACAATGACGCTCCCGTCAACCGAGCGTCACGTCGCCGTGAAAGCCTCTCCCATCATCGGCATCATCGGCAGCGCTGGCGCTTACGGTCGCTGGCTGGGCGAATTCTTTGCCAACCGTATGCAGTTGCCCGTACTGGGCCGCGATCCATATATGGCGGAGAACATCAGCAAAGAAGATTTGATTGCACGCTGCGACGTGCTGGTCTTCGCCACGCCCATCCGCCATACCCCCAGCTTGATCGCAGACTACGTGCGCATCGCAGGTGGACGCGAGGCACGACAACTCTGGCTGGACGTCACTTCAATCAAGTCCGAACCCGTAAGCGCCATGCTCGCGTCGAGAGCCGATGTCGTCGGCCTGCATCCGATGACCGCGCCACCCAAGTCGCCCACGCTGAAAGGCCGCGTGATGGTGGTGTGCGAAGCGCGGCTGCAGGGATGGCGCGACTGGGTGCAGGAATTACTGCGCGCACTCGAAGCAGAGTGCGTCCACAGCACGCCCGAGCATCATGACCAGGTGATGGCCCTGGTGCAGGCGATGGTCCATGCGACCCACCTTGCGCAAGCCGGAGTATTGCGCGAATACGCGTCGCGACTCGGGAACTTGAGTGAACTGTTGCCGTATCGCTCGGCCTCGTTCGAGATGGATACCGCCGTCATGGCGCGTATCCTGTCGATGAACCCGGCCATCTACGAAGACATCCAGTTCGGCAATCCACACGTGGCCGGTATGCTGGAAGCACTGGTGCGCCAGCTCTCGCAGTTGCATGCGCAGGTCAGCCGCGGCGACGAGGCTTCGCGTTCCGAATTCCGCCAAGAGTTCCTGCAAGCCAACCATGCTGCGTTGGGCAACAAGGCGCTGGCCGATGGCAATTACAGTTTCGAACGCATCGGCTACCTGCTCGCCGACCTGACCGAAACCCGCACGCTCAGCATCCATTTGCCTCAGGACCAACCGGGTTCACTGCGCGCCTTGCTTGAGGTATTCGAGCGCCATGAAGTGAACCTGTCGTCCATCCATTCCTCGCGCACGCCCTCAGGTGAAGTGCATTTCAGGATCGGCTTCGAGGCCGACACCCGGCCACAAGCACTGGCTGTCGTGGCACGGGAGATTGATGCAAGCGGCATCGGCCGGGTACTCGATACCCCCGCATGAGCGTGCTTGACCCGTGCCACAATCGTGGCGTGCGCACCCGGGAAATCACCTCAAACGGCTTACGCTTTGCCTATCTGGAAATGGGCGAAGGCCCGATGGTGCTGCTGTTGCATGGCTTTCCCGACAATGCCACGTCATGGGAGCAACAAATGCCTGCACTGGCAAACGCCGGCTACCGGGCAGTTGCCCCATTCCTGCGCGGATATCCGCCGACTGAAATTCCAGATCACGGCTACTTCGACCTCGCCACGCTGGCGACCGACATCAAGTGCCTGATCGAGGCGTTGAACGACGGTAAGCCGTGTTTCCTCGTCGGACAGGATTGGGGTGCGGCCATCAGCTACGCGGTGCTCGCAGCGTATCCGGCATCGATCAAGCGTGCAGCGATCCTCGCCGTGCCGCATCCAGTGGAAGTTCGCCGGACTCTCAAGCGATCGCCGAAGCACATCCTGCGTTCCTTCCACTGGTTCCTGTTCCAGTTGCCATGGCTGCCCGAACGCCTGTGCAGGATCAACAACTACGCCTTCATCGAATTCCTGTGGACGCTGTGGTCGCCGTCCTACGACGACCGGGCCCACGTCGCCCGGATCAAGCAGATGCTGGCGAAGCCCGGCGCCATGGTCGCCACGCTTGCCTACTACCGCGCGATGATGAATCCGAAGATGGCCGACCCTGCGCTTGCCGAGGTAACGGCGCGCCTCTCGAACCCCATCACGACACCCACGCGCGTGCTGTGCGGATCACGCGACATGCGCAGGGAAATGCTGCCGCGACAAGCCGATCTGTTTGCCGGGCCGTACGAGTGGGGCGTGGTGGTAGGGGCAGGGCACTTCCTGCATCGGGAGAAGCCAGGCGTGGTCAACGCGGAGTTGATCGACTGGCTGGCGCGGGAAGACCGCTGATCCAGCTATTTCCCGATTGGCTGCAGGGCAACTGTCCATCATTCGGCTTGCACGGGCTAAACCGTTAAACTGGGTCCATGACGAACCCAATCCAGATATCCAAGCGCGCCCAGGGCCTCACCAGTTCGGCGATCCGTGAAATCCTCAAGGTCACCGAGCGCCCGGAGGTGATCTCCTTCGCCGGCGGCCTGCCGTCGCCAGCCACGTTCCCCATCGAACGCATGCGCTGGGCCTGTACCAAGGTGCTGGACGAAGCCCCGCAGGCGGCCCTGCAATACGGACCCACCGAAGGCTTCACGCCGCTGCGCGAGTGGGTGGCGGCCCGCCTGAGCCAGAACGGGGCCATCATCCGCCCGAGCCAGGTGCTGATCACCACGGGTTCGCAGCAGGGCCTCGACCTGCTGGGCAAGGTGCTGATCGACGAAGGCAGCAAGGTGCTGGTGGAAACGCCCAGCTACCTCGGTGCGCTGCAGGCGTTCTCGCTGTTCCAGCCCGCGTTTTCGGCGATGGAAACCGACGAGCAAGGCATCGTCACCGACGCACTGACGCCCGCACAGTTGCAAGGCGCGCGCTTCATGTATTGCCTGCCCAACTTCCAGAACCCTACCGGCCGCCGCCTGCCGCTGGAGCGCCGCAAGGCGCTGCTGGAAAAAGCCATCGCCGCCGGCGTGCCCGTAGTCGAAGACGACCCCTACGGCGAGCTCTGCTACAGCGGCGACATCCTGCCCAGCCTGCTGTCGATGGCCCCGGAACACGTCATCTACATGGGCTCGTTCTCCAAGGTATTGGCACCCGGCCTGCGCCTGGGCTTCGTGATCGCGCCGGAGGAACTGCACGGCAAGCTGGTGCAGGCCAAGCAGGCCGCCGACCTGCACACGCCATCCTTCAGCCAACGCATCGTGTATGAAGCGGTACAGGACGGTTTCCTGGATGCCCACATCCCCACCATCCGCACGCTGTATGCCCATCAGTGCGAATTGATGCTGGACGCGCTGGACCGTTATTTCCCCGCAGAAGCGACCTGGAACAAGCCGGAAGGCGGCATGTTCATCTGGGTCAATTTGCCCAAGGGCGTGGACAGCGGCAAGCTGCTGGCCAAGGCCATCGAGCAGAACGTGGCCTTCGTGCCCGGCGCGCCGTTCTACGCAGTTGATCCCGTGCCCAACACCTTGCGCCTGTCCTTCGTCACCGTGCCGCAGGACAAGATTGAGATCGGCATGCAGAAGCTGGGCGCTTTGCTGAAGGCGGAGATTGCGGCGCTGACCAAGGACGGAGTGGTTGCATAGGAATGTAATGTACTCGCCTCGTCATCCCCGCGAAGGCGGGGACCCAGCGACTTTTACTCGTTAGCAGCTAAAGTCCTTGGGTTCCCGCCTTCGCGGGGTTTTCAACAGCCGGAGGCTGGTCATGACGGCTCTCGGGATTGTCGTCACTCCCACACTTTGATGAATCCCTACCCATGAGCGAACCCATCCGACTGCTGATCCACGGTGCCTCCGGCCGCATGGGCCAGGCCTTGTTGCGACTCTGTGGTGAACAGGCCGGTTGCCAGGTCGTCGCTGCCGTCACCCACAAGTCGCCGGCACAGCGCGTAGTCGACGGCGTGCCGTTCTTCGCCGCCAAGGAACTGTCCGGCGTGCCTGCGTTCGATGTGGCCGTTGATTTCAGCCTGCCAGAGGGCTTCGATCCCGTTCTCGCCCTGTGCGTGACGCGCGGCGCGGCCCTGGTTTCCGGCACCACCGGCTTGAGCGACGCCCAGCGCGCAGACCTGGATGCCGCAGCCACGCAAATTCCGGTGGTGTGGGCCTCCAACTTCAGCCTTGGCGTGGCGGTGCTAACCGAACTGGTGGAACGTGCGGCGGACGCCTTGCCGGGCTGGGATTGCGACGTGCTCGAAGCCCACCACACCCAGAAGAAGGATGCGCCTTCCGGCACCGCGCTGACGCTTGGGGAGGCGGCAGGCTCCGCCGGGTCGCCCGTGCATTACGCCAGCCTGAGGGCAGGGGACATCGTGGGCGAACACACCGTGCAATTCACCGGCCTGGGCGAACGCATCGAGCTGGTCCACCGTGCCGGCAACCGCGACATCTTTGCCCGTGGTGCCCTGCATGCCGCCGTGCGCCTGGCGGGCAAGCCGCCCGCCGCCTACCGCGTACGCGACCTGCTGGACTGAGAGCGGGGTGGTTTGAAGACCACCGGGCACTAAAAAAACGGCTGGCGTGACCGGCCCCGCATCGGTACAATTCTCGCTCGCCTGTTACCTACCGCCACGGACCGGAGAAACACCGAGTTCGCGGTTTCTTGCAGCCGCAAGTTGGTGGGGCAGGGTTCCTCCACCCCAAGGCGAACCCAGTGACCCAACCCGCAATCCTCGTACTCGAAGACGGCACCGTATTCGAGGGCGAATCCGTAGGCGCGAGCGGCCTTTCCGTCGGCGAGGTGGTGTTCAACACCGCCATGACCGGCTACCAGGAAGTCCTGACCGACCCGTCTTACGCCCGCCAGCTGGTCACCCTGACCTATCCCCACATCGGCAATACCGGCTGCACTGACCAGGACGACGAAGCGCGCCAGGTCTGGTGCTCCGGCCTGATCGTGCGCGACGTGCCGCGCCGCCCCAGCAGTTGGCGCAACCAGCAGGCCCTGCCCGAGTGGCTGGCACAGCGCGGCGTGGTCGCCATCGCCGGCATAGACACCCGCAAACTCACCCGCGTGCTGCGTGACCGCGGTTCGCAGAACGGCGCGTTGATGGCTGGCACGGTAGACGTCGCGCAGGCGCTGGAAGCAGCGCGCAAGTTCCCGGGCCTGAAGGGAATGGACCTGGCGAAGGTGGTGTCCTCCACCCAGCCCTACGCATGGAAGGACGGCCAGATCGACCTTGACTCCGGCTTGCCAGTCCAGGCCGCGCCGCGCTTCAAGGTCGTGGCCTATGACTTCGGCGTCAAGCTCAACATCCTGCGCATGCTGGCCGAACGCGGCTGCGACGTGACCGTGGTGCCGGCGCAGACACCGGCAGCCGAGGTGTTGGCGCTGAATCCGGACGGCGTGTTCCTGTCCAATGGTCCGGGCGATCCGGAACCCTGCGATTACGCGATTGCCGCGATCCGCGAATTCATTGCGCAGAAAATTCCAACCTTCGGCATCTGCCTCGGGCACCAGCTACTCGCACTGGCAGCAGGCGCGAAGACGTTGAAGATGGGACACGGCCACCACGGCGCCAACCATCCCGTGCAGGACCTCGACAGCGGCCGCGTGATGATTACCTCGCAGAACCACGGTTTCGCGGTGGATGAATCCACGCTGCCGGCGAACGTGCGCGTGACCCATCGTTCGCTGTTTGACGGCACCAACCAGGGCATCGAACTGACCGATGCGCCTGCCTTCTCGTTCCAGGGACACCCGGAAGCGAGTCCCGGACCGCGCGACGTCGCGCCGCTTTTCGATCGCTTTGTCGCATCGATGGAGAAACACTGATGCCCAAGCGTACCGACCTGAAAACCGTCCTGATCATCGGCGCCGGCCCCATCGTCATCGGCCAGGCCTGCGAGTTCGACTATTCCGGCGCGCAGGCCTGCAAAGCCCTGCGTGACGAGGGTTATCGCGTGGTGCTGGTCAACAGCAACCCGGCCACGATCATGACCGACCCGGAGATGGCCGACGCCGTCTACATCGAGCCAATCACCTGGCAGATGGTCGAGAAGATCATCGAGAAGGAGCGCCCGGATGCGCTGCTGCCGACCATGGGCGGACAGACCGCGCTCAACTGCGCGTTGGACCTGGCCGACAACGGCGTACTGGAGAAGTACGGCGTCGAACTGATCGGCGCCAAGCGCGAAGCCATCATGATGGCCGAGGACCGCGAACTGTTCCGCGTGGCCATGAAGGAAATCGGCCTGGAGTGCCCGAAGGCGGAAGTCGCGCGCTCGCTGGAACAGGCGATCGATATCCAGACCCGCGTCGGTTATCCCACCATCATCCGTCCCAGCTTCACCCTGGGCGGCAGCGGCGGCGGCATTGCCTACAACCGCGAGGAACTGGTCGAGATCGTCAACCGCGGCCTCGAGCTCTCGCCGACCAGCGAAGTGCTGGTGGAAGAATCCGTGCTGGGCTGGAAGGAATTCGAGATGGAAGTGGTCCGCGACACCGCGGACAACTGCATCATCGTCTGCTCCATCGAAAACCTCGACCCGATGGGCGTGCACACCGGCGACTCGATCACCGTCGCGCCTGCGCAGACGCTCACCGACAAGGAATACCAGCGCCTGCGTGACGCCAGCATCGCGGTGCTGCGCAAGATCGGCGTGGATACTGGCGGCTCCAACGTGCAGTTCGGCATCAACGCGCAGACCGGCCGCGTGGTGGTGATCGAAATGAACCCGCGTGTGTCGCGTTCGTCCGCGCTGGCGTCCAAGGCCACCGGTTTCCCGATTGCCAAGGTCGCCGCGAAACTTGCCGTCGGCTACACGCTGGACGAATTGCGCAACGAAATTACCGGCGGCCTGACCCCGGCTTCGTTCGAGCCGGCCATCGATTACGTAGTCACTAAGATCCCGCGGTTTGCGTTCGAGAAATTCCCGGCGGCAGATGCGCGCCTGACCACGCAGATGAAATCCGTTGGCGAAGTGATGGCCATGGGCCGTACCTTCCAGGAATCCTTGCAGAAAGCACTGCGCGGCCTGGAAACCGGCAAGGTCGGGCTGGACCCGACCGGCCTGGACCTGTCCAGTGCCGATGACCTGGCCACCCTGCGTCGAGAGATGAAGGAGCCCAGCCCGGAGCGCCTGTTCTACGTGGCCGATGCGTTCCGTGCCGGCATGAGCGTGGAGGACGTACACGCGTTGTCCTTCATCGATCCGTGGTTCCTGGACCAGATCGAGGAGATCGTCGCCGAAGAAAAGCAGCTTGCAGACGAAGGCGTTGCTTCACTGGACGCCATCCGCCTGCGCAAGCTGAAGCGGATGGGCTTCTCCGATATCCGCCTGGCCCAGCTCGCCGGGTCCGATGAAACCGCCGTGCGTAACCTGCGCAACGTGCACAAGGTGAAACCGGTCTACAAGCGCGTCGATTCCTGCGCGGCCGAGTTCTCCACCAGCACCGCCTACCTGTATTCGACCTATGAGGACGAATGCGAAGCCGAACCCACCGGTCGCGACAAGATCATGATCCTGGGCGGTGGCCCCAACCGCATCGGCCAGGGCATCGAGTTCGACTACTGCTGCGTGCATGCGGCGCTGGCGCTGCGCGAGGATGGTTTCGAGACCATCATGGTCAACTGCAATCCTGAAACTGTCTCCACCGATTACGACACCTCCGACCGCCTGTATTTCGAGCCGCTGACGCTGGAAGATGTGCTGGAAATCGTTGAGCTGGAAAAGCCCAAGGGCGTGATCGTGCAGTACGGCGGGCAGACACCACTCAAGCTCGCCCAGGCGCTTGAGGCCAACGGCGTGCCGGTGATCGGCACCTCGCCAGACTCCATCGACCTGGCTGAAGACCGCGAACGTTTCCAGCAACTGGTCGAGAAGCTCGGCCTGAAACAGCCACCGAACCGCATTGCCCGCAACGACCAGGAAGCGCTGGTGCTGGCGCGCGAGATCGGCTATCCCCTGGTGGTGCGTCCGTCGTACGTGCTCGGTGGCCGCGCGATGGAAATCGTCTACGGCGAATCCGACCTCGCACGCTACGTGCGCGATGCGGTGAAGGTGTCCAACGATTCTCCGGTGCTGCTGGATCGCTTCCTGGACAACGCCGTGGAAGTGGACGTCGACATCATCGCCGACAGCACCGGCGCGGTGCTGGTGGGTGGCGTGATGGAGCACATCGAGGAAGCCGGCGTGCATTCCGGCGACTCGTCGTGTTCGTTGCCTCCCTATTCCCTGTCCGACAAGACCCAGGCCGAATTGCGTCGCCAAGTCGTCGAACTCGCGAAAGCCTTGAACGTGGTCGGCCTGATGAACACCCAGTTCGCCATCCAGACCAGCGACGAGGGCGACGACACCATCTACCTGCTGGAAGTGAACCCGCGTGCGTCGCGCACGGTGCCGTTCGTGTCCAAGGCCACCGGCATGCCGCTGGCCAAGATCGCCGCACGCTGCATGGCAGGCAAGTCATTGGCCGGGCAGGGCGCGGTGAAGGAAATCGTGCCGCACTATTACTCGGTGAAGGAAGCCATCTTCCCGTTCGCCAAGTTCCAGGGCGTCGACCCCATCCTTGGCCCGGAGATGCGTTCCACCGGTGAAGTGATGGGCGTGGGTCGCAACTTCGGCGCCGCGTTCGCACGTGCGCAGGAAGCGGGCGGCATCAAGGCCCCGCCGGTCGGCAAGGTGTTCCTGTCGGTTCGCGACCCGGACAAATCACGCGTGTTGCCGGTGGCGAAGGACCTGATCGCACGTGGCTATACGCTGGTGGCGACACGTGGCACCTGTGCCTGGCTGCAACAGAACGGCCACGCCTGCGAGCAGATCAACAAGGTCGTCGAAGGCCGGCCGCACATCGTCGACCTGATCAAGAATGGCGAAATCGTCTACATCGTCAACACCACCGAAGGGCGGCAGGCGATTTCCGACTCGTTCTCGATCCGTCGCGAGGCGCTGCAGCACCGCGTAACGTATTCGACCACCATCGCTGGCGCGCGTGCGCTGGTGCATTCACTGGAATTCCGCGGCACTGGCCCCGTGTGGGCGCTGCAGGAACTGCACAAGGAGCTGCAACAATGAGAGCGCCATTGACCCTGAAAGGCGCACAGCGCCTGCGCGAGGAACTGGACCACCTGAAGTCGGTGAAGCGTCCGGAAATCATCACGGCCATCTCCGAAGCCCGTGCACACGGCGACCTGAAGGAAAACGCCGAGTACCACGCCGCGCGCGAGCAGCAAAGCTTCATCGAAGGCCGCATCAAGCAGCTTGAAAGCGAACTGTCGCATGCCGAAGTGATCGACGTGGCCAAGCTCAATGCAGGGTCGCGCGTGGTGTTCGGGGCGACGGTGACCTTGGCCGACGTGGAAACCGACGAGGAAAAGCGCTACCAGATCGTCGGTGACCTGGAAGCGGACATCAAGCGGGCGATGATCGCCATTTCGTCACCGATCGCGCGTGCGTTGATTGGCAAGAACGAGGGCGACTCGGTGACCATCGACGCACCCGCGGGCCAGCGCGAATACGAAATCGTCAGCGTCGCGTACACGGGCTGAGATCCGGCATGGCATCGGCCACGCTGCTGTTGGCATCGCGCATGCGCTTCGCAGGGCAGCCGCTGCCGGCAGCGTTCGCAAAAGTCCTGGCGCAGGCGGATTTCAGCCAGGTTGATGCCGGGGAGCGTGCGCAGCTGCGTCGCCATTTCCAGCTGATTCCCGATCATTGGCCGGTCGCTGCACTGACGCGGCAACTGGACGCCGGTGACGCCGCGCAGGCCAGTTGGCTGCGGGTCGACCCGGCCCACGTCGCGCCCGACATGGGCGGCGCACGCATGTTGTCGCATGGTGACGCGCTGGCACTCACGACAGACGATGTTGCCCAGTTGCTGCCCGCATTGAAGCCGCTGTTTGGCGATGCCGGATTCGCCCTCGACGCTCCCCATCCGTCACGCTGGTATTTGCGCCTGCCAAGGGAAGCGAAGCTGCCGGTGTTTGCCGCTCCGGATGAGGTGCTGGGCGAGGACCTGTTCGCGCACCTGCCCGAAGGCGACCTCGGCCGCCGCTGGCGCGCGCTGCTCACCGAAACCCAGGTCGTGCTGCACAACCATCCGTGGAATGCTCGGCGTGTCGCGGCAGGCAAGCCTGCGGTGAACTCGCTGTGGTTCTGGGGCGCGGGCGCGCCGCCCGAGTTCGTGCGCACCCGTTACAAGCAAGTCAAAGGCAAGGACATCGTCTTGCGTGCGCTGGCAGGTGCTGCCGAGGTGGTGGAAGCCGGCGGCGACACCAATCCGCAGGAAGTGGATGCGCTGGTCGACTTGCGTCCGTTGCGTGCACTGGACAAGCTGGCAAGCGATGCCGTGCAGCCGCTGTTGCAAGCCGTGCGCAAGCGCGAGCTGGAGTCGCTAACCCTGGATTTCGAGGACGGTGCCATCTTCGCCCTGCGCCGCGAGCAGCGCTGGCGTTTCTGGCGGCGGCCACTGGCCAAGCTCGGGCAATGACCCGTCCCGGCCCAAGGATTCGGCGCCGCACGCTGGCAACCACCGGCCAATGGCCAGACGCCATGCCGTCGCTGCTGCAACGCATCTACGCCGGACGTGGCGCTACCTCGATCGAACAGGCGCAGCCGAAGCTGGCGCAACTGCTGCCGCCTGACACCTTGGGCGGGCTGGACGCCGCCACCGCGCTGCTGGCGGATGCCATCGCACAAGGCAAGCACATCGTGGTCGTCGGTGATTTCGACTGCGATGGCGCTACCGCCTGTGCCGTAGGCGTGCGTGGCCTGCGCATGCTCGGCGCCACGCGTGTCACGCCCGCGGTGCCCAATCGCATGGTGCACGGTTATGGATTGTCGCCTGCGATGGTGGAAGAGCTAGTCGGGCTTGAGCCCGACCTGTTGGTCACGGTTGACCATGGCATCAACTGCCACGCGGGAATTTCCGCCGCGAAGGCATTGGGCTGGCAGGTGCTGGTCACCGACCACCACTTGCCCGGTGACGCGCTGCCGCCCGCGGATGCCATCGTCAATCCCAACTGCCGCGGTGATGTCTTCCCCAGCAAGATGCTGGCCGGTGTCGGCGTCATGTTCTACGTATTGCTGGCCCTGCGCAGAAGGCTGCGTGACAGTGCGCCCGCATTGCAGACCGAGGCCGACCTGTCCACGCTGCTCGACCTGGTGGCAGTCGGCACCGTCGCCGACCTGGTGCCGCTGGACGTCAACAATCGTGCTTTGGTGGGCGCAGGATTGCGGCGACTGCGTGCAGGGCAGGGTTGTGCGGGGTTGCGCGCCCTGATCGAAGTCTCGGGCCGTGAAGCGGCCAAGCTGACTGCTGCCGACATCGGCTTCGCCATCGCGCCACGCCTCAACGCTGCCGGCCGTCTGGAAGACATGGCCATCGGCATCGAATGCCTGCTCACCGACGATGCGCTGCAAGCGACGGAACTGGCCAACCTGCTGCACGGCATCAATGCCGAGCGCCGCGGCGTGCAGCAGCAGATGACCGATGAAGCCGAATCCGCACTGGCGCGTTTTGGCCACGATATCGACGGACAGGTTCCGATTGCCCTGTGCCTGTTCGACCCGGAATGGCATCCCGGCGTGGTAGGCCTGGTAGCCTCGAAGATGAAGGAAAAACTGCATCGCCCGGTGATCGCCTTCGCACCCGCTGAACCGGGTAGCAGCACCTTGCGAGGTTCGGCGCGTTCCATCCCCGGTTTCCATATCCGTGATGCCCTGGCCGCCGTGGACAGCGCGCATCCGGCATTGATGGGCAAGTTCGGTGGCCACGCCATGGCGGCTGGCCTCAGCCTGGATGAAAGCGACTTGGCGAAATTCGAAGCTGCATTCCGCGAGCATGCCGCCGGCGTGCTTGATCCGGCGATGTTGCAGGCCGAGTTGCTGAGTGATGGTGAATTGGCCGCGTCGGAGTTCGCTTCCTCGCACGCCGAAGCGCTTCGCAATGCCGGGCCGTGGGGGCAGGGCTTCGGCGAGCCCTTGTTCGACGGTGAATTCGAAGTGGTTGACTGGCGCGTGGTCGGTGAGCGCCACCTCAAGCTGACCCTGCGCGTGGAGGGCCGGCGCGAGCCATTGAATGCCATCCATTTCGGAGGCTGGCACGACCAGCCTCCAGCCACGCGCGTGCACCTGGCATACCGGCTGGTGCCCGATGACTATCGTGGCGGCACCGCCATCCAGTTGATCGTGGAGCATTGCGAACCGGTCGGGCATGACGGAATCAGGTTGAACTGAAGCTGCGTCATGTATCGGCAGGTGCCTCGCTCGTGATCGCCTGACGCGTTGACGGATCGCGCAACGATTGACCAGATTTCGTACGCAACCCGAACAGAGGCCGCATCCAGCCTGCCCGACGGATGATTTCATAGGCGCCAAAGCAAACTGCAAACGTCAGCAATACCAGTAGCGGTCCTTCCAGCAACGGCTGGATATGGAGCGGCCGCAGGTTGTACGCAGCCACCACGATCACGGTCTGGTGGAGGATATAAACCGGGAAAACCGCCGGTGTCAGGTAACGCAGCGCTTTGCTGTCCCCGGGCGCAAGATGGTAGGCAAAACCCAGGATCGCGGCGATGCTGGTCCACTGGTTGATCGCCCACACGACGCGCTGGATCATACGCATAGCGTCCGGTGCAGGATTGGCTTCGTCGTAGCCGGCACCATAGAAGTACCAGACGATCAATCCATAACTTGCTACCGCAATGCCCAGTGCGGGCCAGCGCAGGCGCTGCAGTGCGTTCCAGATGCCTTCGGTCCGTGCCGCCAGGAACCCGAGCATGAACATCGGGAAGAACTGGGCATGGTTGTACCAGTCATCCACCAAGGCATGCGTGGATTCAAACCGTGCGGCCAGGGCCAGTCGAACCACCGCCAGCACAACGACAGGCCAGACCAGTACTCCGGGTCCGGACATCAGTCGCGCCAGTCCCGTGCGGCTTTTTTCCAACAATCCGGGTGCCAATTTCAACAGCAGCCAAAGCACCACCGTATACGCCCACAGATAGGCGACGAACCACAGATGGTTCCACGTAGGCAGGTCCAGGCAGCCATCGTCGTCGCAGAAGCTGCCGTCACCCGCCAGGTAACGCGCCCAGAAGGCCAAGTAGCCGTCGTGGTAGCCGCCCGGGATACGCGAGTCCAGCACCTCGTAGAAGGACTGTGGCGGCACGATGACCAGCATGCCGAAGATCAACGGCACCAACAGCCGCCACGAGCGGGAACCCATGAAGCCTTTCGGCGTCTTCGCCAGCAGGAAGGCACTGGCCGATCCCGAGACCAGGAACAACAAAGAAAGCCGCCACGGACTGCTCAGCAGCATGAGCGGCTCGATGGTTTCGCTGGCATGCGGACTTTTTACGTGCCAGTCCCAGCTCACGTAGTACATGCCTACGTGGTACAGCACCAGAATTCCGAAGGCGCATACCCGCACCCAATCCAGATCGTAACGGCGTTCCATGAAGGGCTTCATTCTAGGAGGGGAGTGGGACATTCATGGCCATGCGCTGGCATGCGGCCAGTGGATAGTGACAAAGCGCTGGGGCAGAGTGACGAACCGCAGTCCCCAAGTGACGACTACGGGCCGCTGTCCAATGGTGCTGGCCTAGAATGCGCGGATGCCTACCTCTGCATCCGATGACGCTTACCGTCGTTTCCTGTCCTGGCGCCGTCCTTTCGAGGTCGGTTTCTGGATCCTGCTGACCGGAAGCAATTTCATAGGCAACAGCATCACCACGCTGATGGAAATCCGGCGCGGCGAGTCCGACACCCTCGCCTGGGAGCCCATGGTGTGGGAGCTGAGCAGCGCACTGATGTGGCTGCTGCTGTTGTTGCCAATGATCGTCTGGTTCACGCGTCGTTTTCCCTTGCACTGGGAAACATGGCGACGCCTCCTGCCCTGGTACTTACTGGCCAGCGTGGTCATTTCAGCACTGCACGTGGCGGGCATGGTCGGCATAAGGATGCTGGTCTATCGCTGGCAGGGCATGGAGTACGACTTCGGTCCGTGGGGGCGTGAGTTCGTCTACGAATACATGAAGGATTTCCGCAGCTTCGTTTCCATCGTGGCGATCATCGAAGCCTACCGCTTCGTGTTGCGGCGATGGCAGGGCGAGGCCAGCCTGCTCGACGCGCCAGAGGAAGGCTTGCCGATGGAGTCGGTCGAGCTTCCAGAACGTTTCCTGGTACGTAAATTGGGGCGCGAATTCCTCGTCGCGGCCAACGACATCGAGTGGGTCCAGGCCTCGGGCAACTACGTCAACCTCCGCGTTCGCCAACACGACTATCCCTTGCGCAGCACTATCGCGGGCATCGAGATGAAGCTGGATCCGAGACGCTTCGCTCGGATCCACCGCAGTTACCTGGTCAACTTGGATCAGGTAGTTTCGATCGAGCCGATGGACACCGGTGATGCGCGCCTGCATCTCAAGGACGGGACCTTGCTACCCTGCAGTCGCCGCTATCGCGCTGATTTGCGTGGGCGAGTAGCCCCTGGAAGTGGCGAATCCGGTGCCTGAACGCGCCAGCCTGCTAGAATTCGGGCCCGTTTCACCTCTGATTATTTCCCCATGATCGAACTCAATCCCATCCGCCAGCGCATCGCCGATCTCCAGGAACGGTTGCTTTCGCTTCGGGGGTATCTTTGACTACGAAGCCAAGCGCGAGCGCCTGGAAGAAGTAAACCGGGAGCTTGAGAACCCGGATATCTGGAACAACGCCGAATACGCACAGACCCTGGGCCGCGAACGCGCCAGCCTGGAAAAGAACGTCAACGGCATCGCTAGCCTGGAAGAAGGCCTGGGCGAGGCCAGCGAGCTGCTGCAACTGGCCGAAGACGAGAACGACGAGGACACCGCGCTGGCCGTGGTCGCCGACGTCGATGGCTATAACACGCATGTCGAGAAGCTGGAGTTCCAGCGCATGTTCTCCGGCGAACTGGACCCGGCCAACTGCTTCGTCGATATCCAGGCCGGTGCCGGTGGCACCGAAGCCCAGGACTGGGCCGAGATGATGCTGCGCATGTACCTGCGCTGGTGCGAAGCACGCGGCTGGAAAACCGAGCTGATGGAAGTCAGCGCGGGTGAAGTGGCCGGCGTGAAGTCAGCCACGTTCCGGGTGGAAGGCGAATACGCCTACGGCTGGCTGAAGACCGAGATCGGCGTGCACCGGCTGGTGCGCAAGTCGCCGTTCGATTCGGACAACCGTCGCCACACGTCGTTCACATCCGTATTCGTTTCACCCGAGATCGACGACAACATCGAGATCGACATCAACCCGGCCGACCTGCGTACCGATGTGTACCGTTCTTCCGGCGCCGGTGGCCAGCACGTCAACAAGACCGAGTCGGCGGTGCGCATCACCCATATTCCGACCAATACCGTGGTCGCCTGCCAGACCGGCCGCAGCCAGCACCAGAACCGCGACAACGCCATGAAGATGCTGGCCGCCAAGCTGTACGAACTGGAAATCCAGAAGCGCAATACCGAGCGTGATGCGCTGGAAGCCACCAAGTCCGACATCGGTTGGGGCAGCCAGATCCGTAATTACGTGCTGGACCAGAGCCGCATCAAGGACCTGCGCACGGGCGTGGAGCGCACCGACACGCAAAAGGTGCTGGACGGAGATTTGGATCAATTCGTTGAAGCCAGCCTTAAATCCGGACTGGAAGCCGGCTCCAAACGCAGCGATGCTTGACCACTGTAGGAGGGGCTTCAGCCCCGACCGCAGAAGTTCAAGGCTCGAGGTCGCTCCACCAAGAAGAAAAGCGTCGGGGCTAAAGCCCCTCCCACAAGTAAGCCAACCTCCAAGATACCTAACGCCATGACCGAGCAGACTGCCGCGCCCCCCGTCGACGAGAACAGCCTCATCGCCGAGCGTCGCGCGAAACTCACGGCGTTGCGCGGGCAGGGCATTGCCTACCCGAATGACTTCCGCCGCACGGAGTACGCGGGCGACTTGCAGGCCGAGTACGGTGATGTGGAATTGTGGTCGGCCGAGGCACTGGAAGGCGCGCAGCGAAACGTGAAGATGGCTGGCCGCCTGATGGCCAAGCGGGTCATGGGCAAGGCCAGCTTCGCGCAGATTCAGGACGAGTCCGGGCGCGTGCAGCTGTTCCTGCAGTCCAACACGCTGGGCGAGGTGTACGACGCCTTCAAGGGCTGGGACGTCGGTGACATCGTCGGCGTGCAAGGCGGACTCACCCGCACCCGTACCGGCGAGCTTTCGATCAAGGTCTCCAGCCTGCGCCTGCTGACCAAGTCGCTGCGCCCATTGCCAGACAAATGGCATGGCCTGACCGACGTGGAGCAGCGCTACCGCCAGCGCTACGTAGACCTCATCGTCACCCCGGAAGCGCGCGAGGTCTTCATCAAGCGCTCCAAGATCATCCGTGCCATGCGCGAGTGGCTGGATGCGCGGCGCTTCCTGGAAGTGGAGACGCCGATGATGCATTACATCCCCGGTGGTGCCGCAGCCAAGCCATTCACTACGCACCACAATGCCCTGGACCTTGATCTCTACCTGCGCGTTGCCCCTGAGCTCTACCTCAAGCGGCTCGTGGTCGGGGGTCTGGAGCGCGTGTACGAAATCAACCGCAATTTCCGCAATGAAGGTGTGAGCACCCGGCACAATCCGGAATTCACCATGCTGGAGTTGTACGAGGCCTACGCGACCTACAACGAGATCATGGACCTGACCGAGGGCGTGATCCGCGACGTGGCCCACGAAGTGCTGGCCACGGGCCAGGTGCTGTGGGATGGCGAGCAGATCGACCTGGACCCCGCCTTCCGCCGCTGGCGCATGGACGAAGCCGTGCGCCACCACAACCCCGAGATCAGCCTGGCCGACTGCACCGACCGCGACGCGCTGGTGCGCCATTGCGAACGACTGAAAATCCACGTGAAGCCCGGCTATGGCTGGGGCAAGCTGCTGCTGGAAATCTTCGAGAAGACCGTCGAACACACCCTGATCCAGCCGACCTTCATCACCGACCACCCGGTGGAAGTGTCGCCGTTGGCGCGCGCCAACGACGACCAGCCCGGCTACACCGACCGCTTCGAGCTTTTCATCAACGGCAAGGAGCTGGCGAACGGCTTTTCCGAACTCAACGACCCGGAAGACCAGGCGGCGCGCTTCCAGGCCCAGGTCGAGGCGAAGGAGGGCGGGGACGACGAAGCCATGCACTACGACGCGGATTATATCCGTGCGCTCGAGGTTGGCCTGGCGCCTACGGGTGGCCTGGGCATCGGCATCGACCGCCTGGTCATGCTGTTGACTGGCTCGGACTCGATCCGCGACGTGCTCCTGTTCCCGTACATGCGCCCAGAGTCCACGGGCTGACCCACGCGGCAGGGGTGACCCGGAAGGTCAGGTTTGGCTCGCGTATGCCGTGACGCTGGCTGCCCGCAATGGGCAGCATTCCCACAAGCGGGTCTTTTATGTGATTTTCATCACACTTATCCGTACCGGTGGCCGATGAGGTGCATGGCATGGTTCCTGCGTCCACTACAGACGATACGGACATTCCCCCACTCTCCATGTCGGCCAGGATCCCCCCACTGGCCCGACGGTCCACCCACAAGCGCCGGATGCACGCCCTGAAACGGCATCCCACCGAGGACTCAAGCAATGCTAGATGCCAGCAGGGTCTACTCCGGAGTATCCTCACCTGACAGCCACGTAGCGTGGCCACATGGGGGTGGTAGCGTCTTGGATATCGTCATCGTCGACGATCAAACGTCTGCGCGCACAATGTTGCGCCATGTCATCGAAGACATTGCTTCGGAACTGTCCGTGCATGACTTCGGCGATCCAGCCGTCGCGCTGGCCTGGTGCGAGACCAACCGCACCGACCTGCTGCTGCTGGACTATCGCATGCCGGGCATGGATGGCCTTGAATTCGCGCGTCGTTTCCGGCGCCTGCCGATGCATCGCGATATCCCCATCATCCTGATCACCGTGGTCGGCGACGAGCCGGTCCGCCAGGCTGCGCTGGAGGCGGGCGTCATTGACTTCCTCGTCAAGCCCGTGCGTCCGCGCGAACTGCGTGCGCGTTGCCGCAACCTGCTTCAGCTGCGCCAGCAGAGCGAGAACATCAAGCAGCGCGCCATGTCCCTGGAACAGCGCCTGCTGTCCAGCATGCATGAAGTGGAGGAGCGCGAACGCGAGACCCTGTCGCGCCTGGCCCGTGCCATCGAGTACCGCGACAGCGGCACCAGCGCCTACCTCGAGCGCATGGCCCACGTCGCCGGCCTCATCGCCGAGCAGCTCGGCCTGCCGGAAGACGAAGTGCGCGCCATCGAGATGGCCGCCCCGTTGCACGACATGGGCAAGATCGCCATCCCGGATTCCGTGCTGATGAAGCCGGGTCCGTTGACCGAGGAAGAAACCGAAGTCATGCGCCGCCATCCGCGCATTGGCCATGAACTGCTCAGCGGCAGCCACAACCGCTTCATCCAGGCCGGCGCCATCATCGCCCTGCGCCACCATGAACGTTACGACGGCAGCGGCTACCCGGATGGCCTGAAAGGGGATGCCATCCCGTTGGAAGCAAGGATAGTGGCGGTAGCGGACGTATTCGATGCACTCATTTCCCCGCGACCCTACAAGAAGGCCTGGGACCGCGACGCGGCGCTGGCCTACCTGTATGCACAGCGTGGCCGACTGTTCGACCCGGCCTGCGTGGACGCGCTGGGACGCGGCCGCGCCAGGCTGGACGACATCTGCGACCAGTACTCGACGGTCCACGTACGTCCAGGCATGCAATAAGCCATGAGCGACGCCATCACATGGGTCAAGACCCGCCTGTCCAACCGCCCTGACAGCGAACATGGGCAGGCCCTGGTGCGGCTGGCCATCTTCCTGGCGGTGATGGCCTACATGCTGGTGGGCGCGACGTTTGGCGGCCTGGAGCAGAATGTCTCCCGCACCGCGCTTGCCATGAGCAGCGTGGGCGTGATCATCGGTACGGTGCTGTTCAGCTGGATCCTGTGGTCGCCCGGTAAATCCAACATCCGCCGGATCATCGGCATGGTGGCCGACTACGGCTTGATGTCCACTGCCATGGCCTTGATGGGCGAACCGCTGGCGTGGCTGTACGTGATCATGATGTGGGTGACGGTGGGCAACGGCTTGCGCTACGGCAACCGTTTCCTGGCTGGCGCCGTGACCATGGCGGTGATCGGCTTTGCAGCGGTACTGGCCACCAATTCCTACTGGGGCAACAACTTGAGCCTCGGCGTTGGCCTGCTGGTTGGCCTGGTCGCGGTACCCATGTACCTGTCCGGACTGCTGCGCCAGTTGACCAAGGCCACGCAGGAAGCCCATCGCGCCAACGAAGCGAAGAGCAGGTTCCTGGCCAACATGAGCCATGAGTTCCGCACGCCGCTCAATGGCCTGTCGGGCATGTCCGAACTCCTGGCCACGACGCAGCTGGACAGCGAACAGCGCGAATGCCTGACCACCATCCAGGCGTCCACCCGCAGCATGCTGTCGTTGGTCGAGGACGTGCTGGACATCTCCGCGATCGAGGCAGGCAAGCTGAAGCTCGATATCGTCGAGTTCTCGCCACGCGAGCTGGTCGAAAACATCGGCATGATCCTGCTGCCGCAGGCGCGCGCGAAGAAACTCAACTACGAAGTCGACATCGCCCAGGACGTGCCGTCGAAGCTGCGCGGTGACATACGCCACCTGCGCCAGGTGTTGTTGAACCTGGCCGGCAATGCCGTCAAGTTCACCGACGCGGGCACTGTGCGCCTGGACGTCAAGGTGGTGCCGGACCACGCTGCGGGCATTTCGCTGCGTTTCACGGTTTCAGATACAGGCATTGGCATACCTGAAGGCGTGCGTGCGCGCCTGTTCGAAGCCTTCGAACAAGCCGACGTCAGCATGGCCCGGCGTTACGGTGGCACCGGGCTGGGAACGACGATCGCCAAGGGCCTCACCGAGGCAATGGGCGGCACCATCGGCTTCGAAAGCGCCGAGCAGCACGGCAGCCGTTTCTGGGTCGAGCTTCCCTTCGAACTGGTGCGCGCGGAAGCGAAGCCGGTCACGCCCGCCTGGATCGAAGACCCGCTTCCTCAGGGCGCGGAAAACATCATCGCGTTCTCCGATCCGTTCCTGCGCCATCGCGCCCGCGTGCGCAGCCTGCAGATCCTGGTCGCGGACGACCACGAAGCCAACCGCATGGTCGTGCAGCGGCTGCTGCAGAAAGCCGGCCATCGCGTGGTCTGCGTCAACGGTGGCGAAGAAGTGCTGGATGCGCTGGAGCTTGCCGCCTACGACACCGTCATCGTCGACCTGCACATGCCCGGCATCAGTGGCGTGGACCTGTTGAAGCAGTTGCGCATCATGGAAGCAGGTGGTGGCCCGCGCACTCCGGTACTGGTTCTGAGCGCAGACGTAACCCCGGACGCCATCGCGCGTTGCCAGCAAGCAGGCGCACGCGCCTTCCTGGCCAAACCGATCGTCGCCACGCAGCTGTTGGACGTGCTGGCGGAAATCGCCAGCAACGGCAAGGTCAGCAACCCGGTGCCCACCGGCAGGCCTGAAATCACCGTATCCGACGACGTGCTGGATCCGGGCGTGCTGAACGAGCTGAGCGCACTCGGCATGGGCGACACCTTCGAGCGCGAGTTCATCACCCAATGCCTGAATGATGCGGACGGCTGCCTTGGCGCGATGGCACATGCCATGGAGCAGGGCGATGGCACCCACATGCGCGAACATGCCCATGCACTCAAGGGCGTCGCCAGCAACCTGGGCCTGGTCAAGCTGGCTGCGGCCAGCGGCGAGATGATGCGGATGGCCGATGCGGATATTTCAAAGGAATGGCGTCACCGCCTGGCCATGCTCAATGCCAACCTGAGCCATGGCCGTGCCGCGCTGGAAGTACGCCAGCGCGAGCGCAACAACACGCTCGACAAGGGCGAGCGCAGCTGATGGTAGTAGTGGTTGTTTCCCTGTGTTACGAAACGACCCCGGAAAACTGCCTTACGCGACGTTAGCAGCACCCAGGCGACGTCCCTGCGCACGCACGATGCGTTCCATCATGCGCAGCGACTTGTCACCCAGCGCCAATGCGGTATCCACCCAGACTTCGGTGATGCCCATCAGTTCGTCGTAACCCACGCGTTGGGCGATGTTGCGCACCGAGTTCATGGCCAGGTGAGCGTGCGGTGCGCGCTGCTGCTGGCGGATCAATTCCTGCACGGCGGATTCGCCCTGTCCCTTGGGAACCAGCACGTCGACCACGCCCATCTTGTACATCTCGTCGCTGGTGTAGATGTTGCCGTCCAGGATGATTTTTTCAGCCAGTTGCGGGGAAACGCGCTTGCACAGGAACGAGTAGGCACCCATGCCCGGGAACAGGCCGAACAATACTTCCGGCAGGCCCATGCCAACGCCTTCTTCGGCGACGATGGTGTGGCAGGCCAGCGCCATTTCCAGGCCACCGCCCAAGGCATCGCCTTGCACGAGGGCGATGGTGCGGACGTCACCACCCAGGCCGGTATGCAGGCCGTACACGCCATCGATGCAGCGGCGCGCGTAGGCGAGCAGGTGTTCGCGATCATTCGATCGGATCAATTGGGAGAACAGTTCCAGGTCGCCGCCCAGGTTGAAGGCCGGCGCGGCGGACGCCAGCACGAAATGACGAAGCTGGCCGCTGCGGCGCTCGCTTTCGCGCTTGATGATGGAAGACGTGAAATGCCACATGTCGTCGAGCAGGTCATTGCGGAAACAGGGGCGCATTCCGCTACCGATGTTGTCGTGCATGTACAGCCAGTGGCTCTCGCCATTCGGCGAGGATTCGGCACGAATGGTGGGGTAGGCACGGGTGTGCTGCAGCTTCTCGACGTTGTTCATTTTTGTATCCTCGGGCGGTGGGTAGGCGGTATTCAGGACTGAAGGGGCGGCAAGGGGTGCCATGTAAAGCGCGGGTTCATCCGGATGCTACACCCCACACGGCCCACAGCAAGCCTTCCATGCGCTCCGGGATGCATTTAAAAGGCTTTTAATCCGGTGACTTGCGCTAAAAATGTGATCATCGTCATGAAATCCACCCGGCTGGCCCATCGACGGGTAACGCTGGCAAAAAAAAGGCCGGCATCAGCCGGCCCTTTCCTGCACCGTGGTTTCAGCCTGCGGGTGGCAGATCGCGAAGTTCCTTGCGCAGGATCTTGCCGACATTCGTCTTGGGCAGGTCGGTGCGGAATTCCACGAACCGCGGCTGCTTGTAACCGGTCAGGTTTTCACGGCAATACGCCTTCACCTGTTCGGCGGTCAGCGCCGGATCCTTCTTGACGATGAATACCTTCACGGCTTCGCCCGACTTGTCATCCGGTACGCCGATCGCAGCCACTTCAAGCACGCCTTCCAGGCCGGCGATGACATCCTCGACCTCGTTCGGATACACGTTGAATCCGGACACCAGGATCATGTCCTTCTTGCGATCGACTATGTAGAAGAAACCGTTTTCATCCATCTTGGCGAGATCACCCGTGTGCAGCCAGCCCTCCTTGTCGATGACGTTCGCCGTTTCTTCGGGACGCTGCCAATACCCTTTCATGACCTGCGGGCCCTTGATGCAGAGTTCACCCACCTCGCCCAGCACGGCCATCGTGTTGCCATCGTCGTCCTTCAGGCAGACATCGGTGGAAGGAATCGGCAGGCCGATGGCGCCGTTGTAGTCGGGCAGGTTGGTTGGATTGATGCAGGCGGCAGGCGAGGTTTCGGTCAGGCCATAGGCTTCCACCAGGGTCACGCCGGTGATTTTCTTCCACCGTTCCGCGACGGCGCGCTGTACCGCCATGCCACCACCCAGGGTCATTTTCAGATTGCTGAAGTCGATCTGGTCGAAACCGGGCGTATTCAGCAGGCCGTTGAACAGGGTATTCACGCCGGTGATGGCGGTGAACGGCGTCTTCGCCAGTTCCTTGACGAAGCCGGGCATGTCACGGGGATTGGTGATCAGCAGGTTCTCGGCGCCGAATTTCACGAATACCAGGCAGTTCGCCGTCAATGCGAAGATGTGGTACAGCGGCAGTGCGGTGACGATGAGTTCTTTCCCGTCGACTGCGCTCATGCCAATCCATGCCGATGCCTGCTGCATGTTCGCCACCAGGTTGCGGTGCGTCAGCATCGCGCCCTTGGCCACGCCGGTAGTACCGCCGGTGTACTGCAGGAATGCGATGTCATCACTGTCGATCTCCACGTCCGGAAGCGTATGCATCGCCCCCAGGGTGAGTGCATCCTTGAAGCGCACGGAACCGGGGAGGTCGTAGTCCGGCACCATCTTCTTGACGTACTTCAGCACGAAGTTGATCAGCGGGCCCTTGGGGAAGCCGAGCAGGTCGCCCAGGCCGGTGGTGATGACCTGTTTCAGTGGCGTCTCTGCAGCCACTTCCTGCACGGTACTGCCGAAATTGTCGATGACCAGCAAGGCGCTGGCGCCGGAGTCGATCAACTGGTGCTTGAGTTCGCGCGGGGTGTACATCGGGTTGACGTTGACCACGGTCAAGCCCGCACGCAGGATGCCGAAAATGGCGATCGGATACTGCAGGCAGTTGGGCATCATGATCGCGACGCGATCACCCTTCTTCAACTTCAATTCGCCCAGCAGGTAGGCGGCGAACTGGCGGCTGAGGGTGTCGATCTCCGCGTAGGTCAGGGTCTTGCCGAGATTGGAGAATGCAGGCTTGGCCTTGAATTTCCCTGCCGCAGTGTCGAATACGGAAATGATCGAACGGTATTCGTCCAAGTCGATTTCATGCGGCATGTTCTCGGGGTAACTCTTGAACCACGGACGATCCTGACTCATCTTGCACTCCCTCCCCAGGGCCTTTGGTTTGATTCCGTTGCATGCGGAAGCACGCATCGCTTGTGGGGTCCCACCGTGCGAGCATACCGTCCCGGATGGAAAAGGCGAAACTCTTGGACATGGCGCGACAGAAACGCTGGCTGATCACCTGCGCAGCCTTGCTGTACATGGGCATGCTGGTCTTGTCGGGCTGTGCACGCAGCACGCCAGAAGATGCGTTGCGTGTGCAATTGCAGCAAATGGAACAGGCGGCCATCGCCCGCGAGCCACGCGCCTTCATGGATGGAGTCGCGGAGGATTTCAGCGGCGAAGGCGGGATCGACCGTGCTGCGCTGCACAACCTGCTGCGAATGCAGTTCCTGTCCAATTCCACGGTAGGTGTCACGACAGGTCCAGTGACCATCCAGATGCACGACGACAAGGCCACGGCAAGCTTCAGCGTGGTGCTGACCGGTGGCGGGGGGCGCGTGTTGCCTGACCGGGTCCAGTCCTACCAGGTCACCAGCGGCTGGCGCCTGCAAGAGGGTGAGTGGAAAGTCTATCTGGCCGAATGGAAGCCGATGCTATGACGGCTTTGCTGCAACGACTTAGAAGCGATAACAACCCGACAGTGCACTTTGGGCCGCAGCTCCCGCACCTTGCAGCGTCAACTGGCCCTGTTGCCCGTTGTTGATCGTCAGTTTGGCATTGCCCGAATTGGCGGCGAGGAATTTCGGCAAGGCCGAATTGCGCAGGTCGCCATACCAGAGCGTTCCGCCCGAGGCCGGCTGGCTGATGGGCAATTGCACGCGTTGACCGCCGGCTTCCAGGCCGACCACGACCGTGCCTGCTGGAGGCTTGGCTTTCAATACGAAGGCGGCGACCGGAATATTTTCATTGCAGAGCAAGCTCACGCTTTGCACGACGCCCGGGCCAGCCGTGGTGGCCAAGGGGGCGCGGCCTTGCAGGGTGCGAAGCTCCCAACCCGTGCTGGGCGGTTTCGCAGTGGGGGCGGTTGCGGCAGATGCTACGACCGCTGCACGCTTTGCTCCCGCCTTCGTTTCAACCACTTTGTTTCCCTGCCATGCATAAGACTTGGTTTTCTGCAGGCTGGGGCAGCAGCGTGGATCGTTCGGTGCAGGCCATTTTGCATCGACAAGTATCACACCATCCTTGACGCTGATGGATTGCACCGAGCCCAATGCATCCTCGGTCGTGGCGGCCATCACGTGTCCTTTGCCACGGTCCGTGAATACGGTAATGGAATGATTCCAGTAGGTCGGACCGAGCAGGGTGGTCAGCAGCACGATCTCGGCCTTGCCATCACCATCCAAGTCGGCAACGACGGTCTGGGTGGCCTCCACGTTTTCACGGTTCTGCTCGGCTTCGCGGTTGGCTGCGTCCATGTGGCGCTTCACGACTTTTTCGACCGTGGCCGCATCAGGCGTGGCTGCAAACGCAGCCGCGTCTGCGGGTGCAAGCACGACGATGGCCAGTACGCAGGACAGGAAAACGGGAGACTTCATGGTCGATCCTCATGCAAGCGTCAACAGCATCGAACGCAATCCCATGCCCCCACAGGTCAGGCCGACGGCTTGGCTGCCAGCTGGCGCAGTACGTAATGCAGCAGGCCGCCGTGGCGGAAGTATTCAACCTCCTTCGGGGTCAGCAGCAGTACCTTGACTTCGAAGTTCGACACGCTGCCGTCCTTGCCTGTTGCGGTGACGATGGCATGCCGCCCAGCGCCGTCCTGCAGGCCGGTGATGTCGAACGTTTCCGAGCCATCCAACCCCAAGGTCTGCGCGTTCTCGCCGTCCTTGAACTGCAACGGCAGCACGCCCATGCCGACCAGGTTGGAGCGGTGGATACGCTCGAAACTCTCCGCAACCACGGCTTTCACGCCCAGCAGGTTCGTACCCTTGGCCGCCCAGTCACGCGATGACCCGGTGCCGTATTCCTTGCCCGCGAAAACGACCAACGGCACGCCATCCGCCTTGTATTTCATCGCCGCATCGTAGATCGCCAGTTTTTCACCCGTCGCGTCTTTTCCGCTGAAATACAGTGTATTTCCGCCTTCCTCACCGCCGAACATCAGGTTCTTGATGCGGATGTTGGCGAACGTGCCACGCACCATCACGTCATCGTTGCCGCGGCGCGATCCGTAGCTGTTGAAGTCGGCAGGCTGCACGCCGCGCTCCTGCAGGAAGCGTCCCGCAGGTGAGTCCTTCTTGATGTTGCCGGCGGGCGAGATGTGGTCGGTGGTGATGGAGTCGCCGAACAGGCCCAGCACGCGCGCACCGTGGATATCGTCGATCGTTCCGACCTGCATGGTCATGCCGTCGAAGTAGGGTGGATTCTTGATGTAGGTAGAGGATGCGTCCCACGCATACGACTCACCGTCGGGTGATTCGATCTGCGCCCAGCGCGAATCGCCCTTGAATACATCGGCGTAATTCTGCGCGAACAGTTCCGGGCCGACGGTCGCGGCAATGGCATCGCCGATTTCCTTGTTGCTGGGCCAGATATCACGCAGGTACACGTCGTTCCCGTCGAGGCCTTTACCCAGCGGCTGCGTGGTCAGGTCGATATCCACCGTGCCGGCGATGGCATAGGCAACCACCAGCGGTGGCGACGCCAGGTAGTTGGCCTTCACTTCCGGATGCACGCGTCCTTCGAAATTCCGGTTGCCGGACAACACGGATGCCACCACCAGCTCATTCTCCGCGATGCCCTTGGACACCGCATCCGGCAGCGGCCCGGAGTTGCCGATGCAGGTGGTGCAGCCGTAGCCGACCACGTAGAAACCCAGTTTCTCCAGGTCGTTGAGCACGTCGGCTTTCTTCAGGTAATCGGTGACCACCAGCGAACCCGGACCAAGCGATGTCTTCACCCACGGCGCGGCCTTGAGTCCTTTCGCCACCGCATTGCGCGCCAACAATCCGGCGCCCAGCATCACCGCCGGATTGGAGGTATTGGTGCACGAGGTAATGGCCGCGATGACCACCGAGCCGTCACGCAGGTCTGCGTCCTGGTCCTGGATCCTGATGCGGGAAATGGGCTTGGCCGCCAGATGTTCCGCCTGCGGTTGCGCACCGCCTTCGGCCTTGAATTCTTCGATTGCGTTACCGACTTTCGACTTGCGGTTGGCGATCAACGGGCCGAGGTTTTCTGCGAAATTGGTGCTTACGTCTTCCAGCAAGACACGGTCTTGCGGTCGTTTGGGGCCGGCCATGGACGGTCGTACATCCGCCATGTCCAGGTGCAGGACGGCGGAATAGGTGGCTTCCAACTGGCCGGGCTCATGCCACAGGCCCTGCGCCTTGGCATAGCTTTCCACCAGTGCGATCAGGTCCGCGGGACGGCCGGAAAGGCGCAGGTAGGTCAGCGATTCCGCATCGATGGGGAAGATGCCGCAGGTCGCGCCGTATTCCGGCGCCATGTTGGCAATGGTGGCGCGGTCGGCCAGCGGCAGGTGCTGCAAGCCATCGCCGAAGAATTCAACGAATTTGCCGACCACGCCGAATTTGCGCAGCATCTGCGTGACCGTGAGCACGAGGTCGGTAGCCGTCGTGCCTTCCGGCAATTTGCCTGTCAGCTTGAAGCCGACCACCTGCGGGATCAGCATGGACGAAGGCTGGCCGAGCATTGCTGCTTCCGCCTCGATGCCGCCCACGCCCCAGCCCAGCACGCCGATGCCGTTGATCATGGTGGTATGCGAATCCGTGCCGAATACCGTATCGGGGAAAGCAAGCAATTCGCCTTCCACTTCGCGCTCCATCACCACGCGCGCCAGGTTTTCCAGGTTGACCTGATGGACGATGCCAGTATTAGGTGGCACCACCTTGAAATTCTTGAACGACTTCTGGCCCCAGCGCAGGAAACCATAGCGTTCCTTGTTGCGCTCGAATTCGATCTTGCCGTTGAGGTCCAGCGCATCCGGGCGGCCGAACACATCGACCTGCACGGAATGGTCGATGACCAGTTCGGAGGGAATCAGCGGATTGATCTGGCTGGCATTGCCACCCAGCTTGCCGACCGCGTCGCGCATCGCCGCAAGGTCCACCACGCAGGGCACGCCGGTGAAATCCTGCAGCACCACGCGCGCGGGCATGAAGGCGATTTCGGTGTCGGGTTCGCGCGTCGCATCCCATTGCGCAACGGCCTGGATGTGGTCCTTGCCAACCGTCACTCCTCCGTCCTCGTGCCGCAGCAGGTTTTCCAGCAGGATCTTCATGGAATAGGGCAGGCGACTGAATGCTTGCCCCGGGCTTGAACCGGGGTCGAACCGCTGGCCCAGGGCCGGCAGGCTGAAGTAGGTGTAGGCCTTGCCGTTGACGTGCAACTGGCTGCGGGTGGAGAACGAGTCGTTCACGGAGCGCTCCTGTGGCGTGTGGGGTGCGGGCAGGATTCCGACGGAATCCGATCCTTGGCTGTTCAAAAGCCATGCCTGACCTGATTATCCGTCAAATCCGGTTACGGGCAGGACACGACCAAAGACGCAAGCCCGGCAAGCATTTCCATGCGACTGGCACGCAAAGCGGGTTGAGTATGTGCATTCAGGTATGTATAATTTGAGCATACTTTTGGAGGTTCGCCATGGAAGCAACCGTTGCCGAACGCGGCCAGATCACTCTCCCCAAGGCAGTGCGTGATGCGCTGGGCCTGACCAAGGGCAGCATCCTGAAGGTCGAGCTCGAGAACGGCCGCATCGTACTGAGGAAAAGCGTCGACGACGCGATTTCGCGAGCCCGTGGGCGCTTCAAGTTGGATGGTTTCGAGTCCACCGACGAGGCCATGCGCGCCATCCGCGGCCGTGCGCCCGGCGATCCGCTGGATCCCTGAACATGATCGCCATCGATTCTTCCGTGCTGGTGGACCTGCTGGCCGACGGCCCACAGGCCGATGCCGCTGAAGCCTGTTTGCGTCAATGCCTGGGCAGCGGGCCGGTGGTGGTCTGCGACGTGGCCCTGGCCGAAGTATGCAGCGCCCTGCGCGATGGTTCGGAAGCATTGAGCGTGCTGGAAGAAATGAGCATCCGCTTCAATGGACTTGAGGCCAAGTCCGCGCTTCGCGCAGGCGAGATGCAACGCCGCTACCGCCAGCGCGGGGGCGCGCGTAGCCGTGCAGTACCTGATTTCCTGATTGGTGCGCACGCGCTGTTGCAGTGCGACGGACTGATCACCCGCGATGACGGTTTCTATCGCGACTATTTCAAGGGCCTCAAGCTGATCGTGCCCGCAGCCTGAACCTTTTCACTTTCAATTGATCCACGGAGACGTATCCATGTTGCAAGCCTACCGCCAACACGTTGCAGACCGCGCCGCACTCGGCATTCCGCCATTGCCGCTGTCGGCACAGCAGACCGCAGACGTGATCGAGCTGCTGAAGAACCCGCCCGTTGGCGAGGAAGGCTTCCTGGTCGATCTGATCACCCATCGCGTACCGGCCGGCGTGGACGATGCGGCCAAGGTCAAGGCGTCGTACCTGGCTGCCGTTGCCTTCGGCACCGAGAGCTGCGCGTTGATCAGCCGCGAACGTGCGACCGAACTGCTGGGCACCATGCTGGGCGGTTACAACATCCATCCGCTGGTGGAACTGCTGGACGATGCGCAGTTGGCCGAAGTCGCAGCCAACGCGCTAAAACACACCTTGCTGATGTTCGATGCCTTCCACGACGTGCAGGAGAAAGCGGAAAAGGGCAATGCCAGCGCGCAATCCGTGCTCAAGAGCTGGGCCGACGCCGAATGGTTCACCAGCAAGCCGGAAGTGCCGCAGAGCCTGACGGTGACGGTGCTCAAGGTCACCGGCGAAACCAACACAGACGACCTGTCGCCGGCACCGGACGCCACCACGCGCCCGGACATCCCGCTGCACGCGCTGGCCATGTTGAAGAACAAGCGCGACGGCATCACCCCGGAAGAAGACGGCAAGCGCGGCCCGGTGAAGTTCATCGAATCGCTGAAAGAGAAGGGCAATCTCGTTGCCTACGTCGGCGACGTGGTCGGCACCGGCTCCAGCCGCAAGTCCGCCACCAACTCGGTGTTGTGGTTCACCGGCGAAGATATCCCCTTCATCCCGAACAAGCGTTTCGGTGGCGTGTGCCTGGGCAGCAAGATCGCGCCCATTTTCTACAACACCATGGAAGACGCCGGCGCGTTGCCGATCGAACTGGATGTCACCCAGATGGACATGGGCGACGTGGTGGAACTGCGCCCGTATGAAGGCAAGGCTCTGAAAAATGGCGAAGTGATCGCCGAATTCCAGGTCAAGTCGGAGGTGCTGTTCGATGAAGTGCGCGCCGGCGGCCGCATCCCGTTGATCATCGGCCGTGGCCTGACTGCCAAGGCACGCGAAGCATTGGGCCTGGCGCCGTCCACCCTGTTCCGCCTGCCGCAGGTGCCCGCCGATACGGGCAAGGGCTTCACCCTGGCGCAGAAGATGGTGGGCCGCGCCTGCGGCTTGCCGGAAGGCAAGGGCATGCGTCCCGGCACGTATTGCGAACCTAAGATGACGTCGGTGGGTTCGCAGGACACCACTGGCCCGATGACGCGCGACGAACTGAAGGACCTGGCCTGCCTCGGCTTCAGCGCCGACCTGGTGATGCAGTCGTTCTGCCACACCGCGGCGTATCCGAAGTCGGTGGACGTGAAAACGCACCACGAATTGCCGGCCTTCATCAGCACGCGTGGTGGCATTCCGCTGCGCCCGGGCGACGGCATCATCC
>Ga0075160_10000015_pt1 | contig 92305 bp, 91 predicted proteins | sample JI91814C2DNA_FD_70969 | JGI IMG/M metagenome (GOLD analysis project Ga0075160, IMG submission 70969) | Wastewater effluent complex algal communities from Wisconsin, to seasonally profile nutrient transformation and Carbon sequestration -... | ecosystem: Engineered > WWTP > Effluent > Algae... | reverse complement strand
CCCCCGTCCCCCCTGCCCGCGCGCGGGGGTTCCGGGGGCAGGGGGCGGGCACTCTTGCACCGCCCCTACCACCGGATCATTCCACGAATGTGCAACGCCAAAAATTTAATTCCAGTCTTCTAAAACACCGATTTCAGCTTGTGCTCGATTTCTAGGAAAATGTCTAGTGGCATATTCTGGTACTCCCTCAATGCTGAAAACTTGAGATGGTTTTGTCTTAATATAATTAGGGTCCCAGATTTCCATGATGATTTCATCTTGTTTTCTGCCAAGATAAAATATTACATACAAAGTGCTACCGCGACCAAACTCGAAAACTAAGATTGGTTCAATTGAACGTTCCCAAATTGGCTCTAATTTTTCTAGGACAATTTCTGGAAAAGTTGAGTTTTTTTGTTGTCTTCTAAACATCTCAATGAAGACACGAAAACCTCTCGGTTTATTACCATAGACAGTGACATCTTCAGCACTATCCTGAAATTCTGATGCTTTATCCCGTTTGGGATTTTTTTGTTCAAATCTTGGCATAGTTATTGACTCCTTTGTGAGTTGAATTAGGACTTACACTCTAACCGGGTTTCTTGCAACTAGCTATACCTAAAAGCCTAGATTTTTCGTTGAGAAACCTGGTTGATCAGGTATTGTTAAGAATGGTGCAAGATGTGAGTTAATCAATTTGGATAATCAACGCATTGAAAAATAACTTCTGCTTCATAGGGCTGTAAGGATCTAAAGTCTCATTCACCATTTCTAACGCTTTACCAAAAGGACTAGCCTCCATTAATTTTACGAAAGGATTATTCGCGAGTTCGGATGGCAGTTCAGGTGGTGCGATAAATTTGAGAAATAACGGAGTAAATAATTCTCTTGCTATTTTTTCCCAACGTTCATACTCTCTGCCTGTTAACTGATTATCCAAAACATAGATTAGTTCTAATTTAGAAGAAGGAACATTAGAAGTAATTTCTAGGTCACTTTTATCTATTTGAGGAATTTGATAACCTCTTTCAGCATCTTTTGTTGTTTCTGTGTCATAAAGCCAAATTTTCAGATATTGAAAATCACATTCTGGCATAAGACGAGCTTTCCGAAAGATAACTCTCGCAATTAAATCATCAAAAAAACGTTTGATTGGTTCACTAATATCTACTTGATCAGTAGTTAAAGTTTTTCCGGGTACACCAAATAGTTCGATACTGGTTAAACTTCCCTCCTTTTCTGGGGAACGAAACCCAATTCTCAGAAATACAGTTTCATTTTTAGAAGAACGTGGCATAGTTAACTCCTATTGTAATTAAGACCAATTTTCTAGCGTTAATCTTTTAGCTGCTGCACGATTAGTAGGTAGTGGGGAATCTTGCGATGCTTTGCCGAAAGTGGGTGAAGGAGGTGCTTGTTCTACAATGAAAACTTGAGAGGGTTTACTGCTATAATATCCAGGGTCCCAAATCTCCACTATAGTTTCGCCAAGAACAGCACCTGCATAGAAAATGACATACAAGGTAGCAACTAAGCCAAATGCTGCTATTAAAGCAGCGACAACAACCGTTTCCCATACTTTTTGTAATGCCCAAACCAAAGCTTCTATAAATGCTTTGACTACTCTGCCTAACCACTCAACTAACTGATCAATTAAACTTCCTACCCATGCAAAAAAGCCCATATAATTCTCCTTACTTTGCCAAACCATTAAGATAGAGATAACCTAGTTACAATGGGATTTTGCATACTAGGCAATTGAGTTTGATCTTCAGCAATTCCCAAAGAAAAGACTAATGACTCATCTTGATAAGTTCGAGGATTAGCCACCGCCAGAAAAGCATCTCCACCTTCTTGGAAAACGGCAATTAACCAGTCAGCCGAATAACCTAATTCCGATCGTAGATAAGCTTCTATTTCCTGCCAATTATTGTCTAAAGATTGTGCGATTAGAGCTAAATAGCGTTGTGTCGCTTCTCTGACATAGCCAAAAATTTCTTGGGCTCCCGCGACTAGATTTTCCCATAACCTAGCAAACGCTCTTGATAAAGCTTCAACGATCGCGGCGACTCCATATCCTATGGCTGCACCAATCAAAAATGAAGCAGCCGCTTGTAATACGACATCCCACATGATTAATTAACGGGTAATTGTCCTATTTATTGATGATGAATGGCCAATCAAGTTTCTGCCATACGAAAATGCCGTGTTAAATCGTGTCTTTTGTAAACATATATTTCCCCCAACATCCTAATGTATCGTGAAATGCCGTGTCAGATTAAGGTATAATATCCCAAACCATTACCCGACATAACTCCTATGACTGTTACAGAAGTTTTACAATTGGCTGATGAGCTAGTCTTAGCCCAAACGGGAAAACACTTAGATGATATCCAAAAAGCTTTAATTAAAGGGGTTTGGCAGGGTTATACTTATGAACAAATCGGGCAAAAATGTAATCGCAGCGAAAGTCGTGTTAGAGATGTTGCCTATAAACTCTGGCAAATTTTATCAGAGCATTTAGGAGAAGATATTAATAAATTTAACTTTTGTTCCACCATAGAAAGATTACAGGTAACATCATCACAAATTAATATAAATAGGATACAAAAGATTCACCATTTTAACTGGTGTTCTTCGCCTCTATATAAACCGCCAGAAAAAAATGATCAAACAGAAATTAATACTATATCTCAATTATCCTATCAAGATTTAGGTACAGCACCTAAAATTACTCATTTTTATGGACGCACTAATGAACTTGAAACCCTGTCTCACTGGATCTTGAATCAAAAAACTCGTCTGATTGCTGTTTTAGGATTAAGTGGAATAGGTAAAACCATTCTAGTTAAGCGATTTCTTGACTTAAATGCTCAACAGTTTGATGCTATCATTTGGAGGAGTCTAAAATTTCCTCAATCTTTAGATTCTCTTCTCAATAATATTCTAAGAAGTCTTTACCCTGATGACAATCTCCCGACAACAACAAATGAAAAGCTAACCCAACTTTTTGAAGGATTGGATCAAAAAAGATGTTTAATTATCCTTGATGATGTCCAAAATCTCTTTACCCGTGGACAATTAGGAGGACAATATCAAAGGGAATATACTGATTACCAAACGTTATTTAAAATGTTGACAGAGATGGAACATCAAAGTTGTTTAATCCTGAGCAGTCAAGAAAAATGTCAAGAAATGACCTCTTTAGACAATGAACTCTATCCGGTTCAATCTTTAGAATTAGGAAGTTTAGATGATTCTAGCAAAAAAATGCTAAGAGATCAGGGATTAAAAAATGAAGATAATTGGTCACAATTGATTGATTTATATGAAGGGAATCCTTTATATATACAATATATCTGTCCTTTGGTAAAAGATTTATTTCAAGGTGAGGTTGCTGAGTTTCTTGGTGAGGATAGTTTGGTATTAACGGAGGATTTTAACTCTCTTTTAAAGATATTATTTTTGAGATTATCTGATATTGAGAGAGAAATGGTTTTAGAGATTAGCAAAGATAATCAACCCTTTTCAAGAGAGGGTTTGAGAAACTCTTTATCATTATCTTCAATGGAGCTTGTCAATGGTTTACAATCCTTAGCTAGACGATGTTTATTAAAGAAAATAGAAGGAGAGCAAACATTATTTAGTCTCTCTCCAGTATTTAGAGAGTATGTCAGGCTTTGTCATCGACAATTTGATAATGATTAAAACCACGCGATCGCGCTTCTCCTACATACCCACCAAACGCGATCGCGCTTCTCCTACATACCCAAAAAAAACGCGATATACCAAAAAAAACCGATCGCTCTGACGCAGCCTACAACTAAGGGAAGCCCGCCGGAAGCATCGCCCATTTCTCATCAATAGACATCTCCAACAACTATTGTGGCGCAGGCATCCTGCCTGCGATTGACATGATTTTTGGGAGTCTAATGGGCGCTTTCATTGGGGTTCGGTTTTGCTAGGAATAAGAATTAACGCCCAGTAGGGAACTTCCGCCGGATCGACTTCGGTAATGGGTACAATACGTTGATTCGGTAACGTCGCCCGTTCGATATAAAGAGCACGATCGCGTAACCCTAACTCATCAAGAATATTACGAACTTTGGCGAAATTTCTGCCCAGTTTAATAATCGCGGCAGCATCGGCAACCGCAACGCGATCGCGCAAAATTTCCGTCTCTAAGGTAGCAGGAATAATACTCAACACATCATTGCCCAAAGTAATAGGCGCACCAAGCATTGCCGCACTTGCCATCACCGAAGAAATACCAGGCACAACTTCAATAGAAAACTCCCCAGACACGCGATTAAAAATGTTGATAAACGAGCCATAGAGCATCGGATCGCCTACACACAACACCGCGACATCTCGCCCAAGCTTTAGATGTTGAACAATCTTTTCCGCGGCAACATCGTAATAGGGTTGAGACGATCGCGCCAAACTAAAGGGCAAGGGCATGGGAATTTCAATCTGATCGGGACGAATAAAATCTCGGACGATCTCGCGTGCCAAAACCTTACCATTTTCCAACGTTTGTGGATAGGCAATTACGGGAACTGAAGTCAAAATCCGGTATGCTTTCAGTGTCAGCAATTCGGGATCGCCCGGACCAATTCCTAACCCATAAAGTCGTCCTAATTCAGTCATAATTCGCTCTCCTTTGCTAAGGCATTCACTCCAGCCGCCGCGATCGCGCTTCCGCCCCTACGCCCGTGTAGTGTGATAAACGGCACACCGTGACTATTTGCCGCCAGTTGTGCTTTCGATTCCGCAGCCCCCACAAACCCAACGGGAAAGCCGAGAATCAAGGCTGGTTTTGGCACACCGCCCTCAAGCATTTCTAGTAAGTGAAAAAGTGCCGTCGGTGCATTGCCAATCGCGACTACTGCTCCTTCTAAATAAGGTAGCCAAAACTCCAAAGCCGTAGCCGATCGCGTATTATTAATTCGCCGTGCCATTTCTGGTACTTCTGCACGATTAAGTGTACAAATAATTTCGTTATTTCTGGGCAAGCGATTTTGAGTAATACCATTAGCAACCATTTGAGAATCACAGAGAATCAACGCGCCTTTAGAGAGTGCATTTCGTCCGGCTTTTACAGCATCCGGTGAGGCTTCTAAATCTTCTACAATATCCGTCATACCGCAGGAATGAATTAGCCGCACCGCAACATGAGCTAAATCATCTGATAAATTTTCTAAGTTAGTTTCGGCGCGAATAATCGCAAAGGATTTGCGGTAAATGTCATCGCCATTGCGAATATAGTCAATCATTCCGATTTCAAATGGCATTACAGTTGGGGTACTATACCGAAATCTTACCGGAATTTGCCCATATGGTACTAGCAGCATAGCACATTCGATGACATAAATAATCCCTCTAGGCCCACGGATGATCGCGACAGGCTACACAGCAGCCTATGTCTGACTGTGACAGTTGAAAAACTGTCCTCTCTTGTTTATCTATGCCACAGGGTGAAGCAAGGCTCCTCGAAGGAGACACAATTTGGGGGCGCGATCGTGAATATCTGTGCCGCGAAACAGAGATGCTGGAAAACCCGCTCCATCCCTACCGACGGCTAATTCAGGGCATTTAATCGTTGGGTGGGGGGGTTATTGAGGTTATTTGTGGGGTGGGGCGGGTTTTTGGAGGTTATTTGTGGGTGGCAGAAATTTGGGTGAAAGAGCCCCTACAAACGCACGATCGCGATCGCGATCGACAAATGCCAAATTCAGGGCATTTAATCCTTGGGTGGGGGGGTTTATTGAGGTTATTTGTGGGGTGGGGCGGGTTTTTGGAGGTTATTTGTTGATGGCAGAAATTTGGGTGAAAGAGCCCCTACAGACGATCGCGATCGACAAATGCCAAATTCAGGGCATTTAATCCTTGGGTGGGGCGGGTTTTTGGAGGTTATTTGTGGGTGGCAGAAATTTGGGTGAAAGAGCCCCTACAGACGATCGCGATCGACAAATTCCCCATTCATGGCATTTAATCCTTGGGTGGGGCGGGTTTATTGAGGTTATTTGTGGGTGGCAGAAATTTGGGTGAAAGAGCCCCTACAGACGATCGCGATCGACAAATGCCAAATTCAGGGCATTTAATCCTTGGGTGGGGGGGTTTATTGAGGTTATTTGTGGGGTGGGGCGGGTTTTTGGAGGTTATTTGTTGTTGGCAGAAATTTGGGTGAAAGAGCCCCTACAGACGATCGCGATCGCGATCGACAAATGCCAAATTCAGGGCATTTAATCCTTGGGTGGGGCGGGTTTATTGAGGTTATTTGTGGGGTGGGGGGGTTTTTGGAGGTTATTTGTGGGTGGCAGAAATTTGGGTGAAAGAGCCCCTACAGACGATCGCGATCGCGATCGACGAATTGCTAATTCATGGTATTTAATGGTTTGGGCCTGTTGATCACGGCTATTTGTTGTACGAGATAGGGTTGCCCCTATGTTACTCGTAATAGAGAAGATTCAGGAAATCTATATCCGCAGGAGATGGCAAGTTGATTTCAACAGAAATAGCATCACTAATCTTAATCAGCACTTCTCCTACACCTTGATTACTCTGTCCAACTAGCAGCAAGTTGATATATTCCAGGTGAACTGTCGTATCACTTACTGTAAGTGATATGCTCTTATTTTAATTGGATGGAAAATATACGATCGCGCTTTCCCCAATTACTATGGCATTTGTTTATAAATCTGGCAAATTTCTTACCTCTTGCTCAATTTTGCCTGGATCTGAAAAGTAATCAATTTTAACGTCTCGCAAAAGGCTTGGATTCCCAAAAAGCAAGTTAAAACCGCAACCAAATGATACCGCGACCTGATTTGTAAATAGAAAGCGATCATGAGGCATTTCCGAACCTTTTGTTTCGTCCTTAATAATTAATTTAAAATGAGGATGCACTTGTTTACAATCAGTCTCTAATGCACGAAGTGCATCAATAGCATCTTGTATTTTTTTATGTTTGGGTATTGACCTGGTATTTAGGCCGCCATATACCTCAAAAACTCCCTTTAATTTTGAGTCTCGAACCCGCAGAAAAACATCTAAAATCCATTTAATTGTAAATTCATATTGGTTAGCATTTTCCTTCCTCAATATCGAACGACCAATATATCGGTCATATATTTTTACTTGCTTGGCATCTCTTAATAGCGGTATTAAAACTTTCTTCTCAAATTCTCGCGGCGTTAATTCGCCTTTAGCAAAAAAGTAATCGTTCAGATTGAGGTGTGCGTCAAAATTGGATATCGAATACTCAGCAATATCAACAACCTCTATAGGAGAAAATTTGGTTAGCTCTTTTGCTGCACATTCGTTACAATGATCTCTGGAAATAATAGCCGGTGGCAAGTATATTTTAGCCATTCTAATATATGGCTGACACTGTGGATTTTGACAATTAGCCTGCACTTGATCATTTAAAGACTTTTCAACAAAACGATCTTTTTTACGAAGTGCAATCAGAAGCTCTTGAGCTTTCGTTCTGAACTTCTGTGGCCATTTCTTAATATCTTCTCCGTAAGCGAGGATACAGTCCGTATCATCCACTAGCACTATACCGTTCTTTTCTAAATTCTGAAGAAATCGGATTACCATGCCATATTCAGCATGGGATTTTTCTGGATTTACTCTAAAAATAGATGGCAGTAAAATAGTTCTTACCAGCATAATTACCCAAAAATTTCGTTAAAATCTTCCTCAAAAAATCCATCAGGCCATTCGTCAATAAAATCGCCTTCTTCATCCAACCTTAAGTGTAAACACTTCGAGCCTTCAGTGCCGCGATCAACATAAATCACCGACACATCATCTGGTTTTAACTCTCCCTTGCGGATTAATTTCTGAAGTCTTAGCATCAGATGTTCGCTGTGAGTCTCAATAATAAACTCATTATTAAAAGGAGACTTAATGCACTCAGCTAGGAGAGATCCGAGTTCAGCTTGCAGTCGCGGGTGAATGTGTATCTCTGGTTGCTCAATTAGCAAAGTAGATTTGCGTGAAAGCATACTCTGTACAATGATTGGCAGAACTTGGCTGATGCCAAAACCAACATCGGCAAGACTGACATTTACACGCGTGTATTTGTCAATTAAACGCAGAGCAAAAACGCCAGTGTTTCCATAATCTTCGACAGTTAATGGAGAAACTTTCAGTTCATATCCTAAGCCAAAACGAGTAAGTTCCTCATTTAAGCGCTTGAGAATATTATGATCCTTAAATAAGATATCTGGTAACATTTTACCAGACTTTCCTACCTCTTTACTTAAATTATCACTCAAAATGTAGAAACGTTCAGGGTATTCTCTCAAAGGACCAATGTAAACCATGCTCTTAAGGAAAGTTCTAAATCCAGAACTAGCCAGCATAGTTAGCACTGAAAGTTCAGGTGTCCAACAGTGTTTATATACCTCTGATAATTTCCAAACTTCGGAATTAGACGATTCTTTTTTATTGCTCTTAAGACATCCCACAGGAAAAAAGTTTCGATATGATAGACAGGGATATTTAGTTAAATTAGATAAATCCTCTTGCGCTCTATCAAAAGAGTAGTTATCGAAATGACTCCCCAATCGTTCTAATGATTCAAGTTGACTCAGTTTACTTTTTATATTTTCTCCTCCCCCAGACTCAGCCTTTTCAAAATCATTTTTTAAGTCTTCACTTTTCTCTGCTAATAAATCCCTCCATTTTTTCTTTTTCCAACCCTTGTAACCCTCATGCAGCTTTAATTTCTCAAAAATGATTTTCAATTCTTCTTCAGCTTTGATGGAAAGCAAAGAAGAATATTTCTGCCACCAATCTTTCCACAAGCTATGTTGATAGTTTATCAAGTCTGGTTTGAGAAAACTTGCTATTTCTTCTCTTGTTTCTATAGCCGGTGGAAATTCATCATCACCAACGCTTAACTGCATAGATCCCTGAATAAAGCTTGATGTATTTTCATTTTCAATACTGTCTCGCTTATGAGGTTTATAAATGGCTGCTGGCAATGGGTCATCTCCAATAAACAATTGGACATTTGATAAAACTATGTTTGATATATTTTTATCATAATCAAAACCAAATTGTAACCCTAAAAGATTATTCTTGAGTATGTGTTCAGATCGTTTTCCCAAACTGCTCATTTTAAGATCGTTTATGTCCAACGGCAAAATAACCTTAAAAGAAAATGGCTTACTGACATCATGGCGATGGATAAATTCACGATAGCTACCAAGGTTAATAAGATTGCCTTTGGGTAGTAAAAGTGTTTCAGAGTTTTCAGCCTCTCGGAGAGTTTGTTTCAACAAAAGCAGTGATTGTAAGACAGAACTTTTTCCAGAGGAATTGGGGCCATAGATAAGAGTGATCGGTCGAATCGGAATCGTTTCAGGTCCACCAAAAGCTTTAAAATTAGTCAGCTGGTATTCACGCAGCATGAATTGGCTTCCTCCACAGTCTTGAGCCACCAGTAAAATATTCTATTGCATTATATCATAGTAACTCGTTTCATTCACAACCAATTTGCCAAAGATTACTTAGAGGAATTACTCTCACCACTAGGGGAAATACAATCAGCCGGCGCGTGGCAGGTGAAGTAGGCCAAATTGATGTTTACCTTGTACCAAATCCCACACCAACTGCCGATAGATTAGCTTTAGGTAACGTCGGCTCAATTCTAATAATGGGTTTATTTTAATTTTACTGTCGATCGCGCCCTTTTTTGCTATGGCAATGGGTTAACGATCACTCCTTCTTTGGCTACCCGAAAAAGCGCGATCGAAAATATAATAATGAACCATCTTTAAAAGTTATTTCACCTTTCACAAAACCTTCAAAATTAGTTCTATATTCAGGGTGTAGCTGAAAATAAATGACCGCGTTACAAGATTCTATCCCTTGGCGAAGCTGTTGAAAATAACCTTCAATTAATTTCATCAAAAAACTCTACTCCCTTTAATAAATAGAGTTTATCCTGCAAAGTCCTTAACATCCTAGATTCACCAATCCACTCATCAAAATCCATATCTAGTCTGTGCTGAATTTCATCATTAGCAAACCTTCTCAAAAACTCGATCGTAGATAGCTCATATTTAGTCTCAAATTCTTGTAAGCGTTCCTGGGTGCGTTGAATCCCTTTTTCCAGGCTTTCTATTCTCTCCCTAAGCGCATCTTGGAATAAATGTCTGATAAATTCTGGTTGTTCACATTTGATTTTTAGTTCAGCCATTAGCGTGAGTCCTTTGTAATGCTTCAATTTGTGCGGATTCGGCTTGTTGTGCTACTATTTCAGCATCAATCTCCTCACAATTAACATAATAATAAGCCAAAGCAGCATACACCTGCCCTAATGTTATCGTTTCAATTTCACGAGAAATTTCTTCAGCCCGATAACCTTGCTGATACCAGATAGCAATTCGCCGCACTGTGACACCAGTACCAGCAATGATTGGACTCCCGCGATGGATGCCCGGATTGTTGGTAATCAGGGTGCTAATATCTATAACAGTTGCCAATGCTTTCTCCTCCTAAATGAGTTTGACTCATAAAATTTATTGTAACACAGACAATCTCCGAGGACTATAGCAATTTACATTTTACTCAAGAGTTTTCAGGCCAAAACCTGTTCGCGTTTAACATCTCATGCCATTCTATGTTAAACTATAGAAACAACCAAATTTCACACCAAGCTCCGACTATGGACGCTCAAACCATCACCTTACAAAATCCCCTCGAATTAAACATCGAATTAACAGAGGAGCAATTTTTCCAACTCTGTCAAAAAAACCGTGACTTACAATTTGAACGCACCGCGAATGGAGAATTAATAATTATGCCACCTACCGGAGGAGAAACGAGCAATCACAATGCCAGACTAATTCAACGTTTAATGAATTGGACTGACACCAACAATCTAGGAATTGCCTTTGACTCCTCTGGCGGTTTCAAACTCCCCAATGGTGCAGATCGTTCCCCCGATGCCTCATGGGTTAGTATGGAAAAGTGGAATGCTTTAACCCCAGCACAAAAAGAGAAATTTGCTCCCCTGTGTCCCGATTTTGTCATTGAATTGCGCTCTCCTAGTGATTCCCTAGAAAAACTGCGGACAAAAATGAAAGAATATATAGATAACGGTACGAGATTAGGGTGGTTAATAGATAGGAAAAACCAACGAGTAGAAATTTATCGCCCTCATCAAGAGGTGGAAATTCTCGAATACCCAACTACTCTGTCGGGAGAAAATGTCCTCCCAGGATTTGTCTTAAATTTAGAGCAAATTTGGTAATGATACCACTGCACAAAAGTGATGCAACACCCCGGAGCATCCCCAATGGGATGCTCGCGTTTCTTTGATTGGGGAGTCGCGTTAATAAGGAGAAAATTACCGCCAGCAACAGGGTTTTTACAATAACTCGCAACTTGAGTTATCTATATAAACTATTCCGGTAATTTATATTGACTGACAATGCGTTTGGCAAATTCGGGAACGTGAGCCTCTAATTTTTCCGGGTGATTTCGTTTCACATAAAGATAATTACGGGTAAAATGAGAATCAATGGAAAAACGCGCGTATTCTAATCCCTTGGGTCCGATTTTCTCAATAAAAATTCCCATTAATTTAGCTGCCCACATTGGCAATGTCACCCCCTTATCATAGGCGGGAATACTTTGTTGTACCGCTTGAACGCGATCGCCTTTGGATGTCACAGGTTGAGTATTTAACTGATCCATTACTAAGTCTAACATTTGTTGACCTGTATCATTACGAACGACTAACCATTGCCAACCAAAAGGCGCACCCATATAGCCCACAACCAGATCCGCTAAAGAATTGACATAATCAAAACAACTGAGACAAGAAGGTGCGAAAATGTTCTTAAGTTCCTTCGTATTTAAACCGAAAAATGGCACTTTTTCAATACTGCCATCTTCATGTTTAAAATGAACGTAAAAATCCTGCATAAATTCATAATAAACAACCGTTTCAGGGGATTTACTCGTCGTGTCTAAAAACTTTTGTAAACCCGCACGGCTAACATTATCGACACAGGGAGTCCCTAAAACATAGAGTTTTTCTAATCCCAATTCTTTTTCCACAGTGCGTAGGGCTTGAATTTGACAACCGACACCAATTACTAAAAGGCGTTTCATCCCAGATTGTTCAATTTCTTCTAAGATAGAAAGATTAGGAGAAAGGGTGGGTTTATTCACTCTGGCGGCTAAAATTTCCTCTGGAGTTCGGGCAATAACGGGTTTAGGTTGAAAACGATCTTCTTTGGTGTTTTGAACGCACACAACCCCTTCTACCATCCCACGATTTAACATTTCGATCGCGATCGTACTGACAATGCCAGTCCATTGAGCCCCTTCGATGGGTTCTTTCTTGCGGGCAGCAATCATTTTTTGATGAACACCAAAATAGATATCATCAGAATTATCAAGATCGCGACTTTTGCCGTGAATTGTTGCTTCTAATTCCGCGATATGTTGAGTTAAAAAAGCACAAGCATCCTTGACATAATGAATATAATATGTATCACAAAGACCACACTCACTACAGAGTTCTTTTGCCGGACGACGACTATTCGGTTTCAGGGCTTTTGCTTTTTTGTGTTTGGGTAAATCAACAGCAGTCATATTGATTGGTAATGGTAAATTAAGGATAGCTATGATTAAGGATAGCAAAAAATTAATCCAAATTCAAAGAAAAACCCAGTTTCTCCCACAATACCTTCTCCAAAATCCTATTTTGTGGGGTGGGATTTTGCGATTAGTAGCTTGGGGATAGCTATTTAAAAATCCCTTCCCAAAAATCCAGACAGGATTTTATACCAAGAAAAGTAGGGACACGGCAGTGCCGTGTCCCTACAATAAATGGTATTATGGGGGTAGTTTCACAAATCAATAGCCTGTAAGTGTTAAATCCACTAGGTATCAATAAGAAAATATTGGGTAAGGTATTGCCCAGAAACCGTTTCTTCCTTCTTCTTTTTTCCTTTTTCTTTCTTCCTTCTTCCTTCTTCCCTCTTCCTTCTTCCCTCTTCCTTCTTGCCTATTCTTTATTCATCACAGAGGAGAGTATCACGAGTATTATTTCCTGTGATGGGGTTAGTCCCTTTCGCCACTGCACACAATTTCTTTTTGGTATCATCGCGCATAAAGACATCAGTAAAATCAGCCCCATCGATAATGGCACCATCAAACTTAGTATTAAAAGCGAAGGAGCCTTGTAAAAGAGCATTTGTTAAATTAGCACGCATCAGGCGAGCCGTATCTAAAGTAGAATTTTGGAGATTAGCCCCTGTCAAATCAGCTTTTTGGAGATTAGCCCCAAAAAAACTAATCCCTTGGAGATTCGCATTACTAAAATTACTATCACGAAGATTGGCTTGATTAAAATTGACCCCTTGCAAATCTCGTCCCGAAAAATCAGAGCCTATCAATGTTTCTTTCGCGTAATCTATAGCTAACGCGGGTGTGGGGAAAAACCCGATCGCGCCCCAACTCACACCAATAAAGAGAACAAGACTGAGTAAAATTGTATAAACTTGCCGAAAATTTCTGCCCATCATAATCAGTTAAACCCGATGAAAAGCCATAAGAGAACCAGACAAGATGATACCACAAAAAGGGACATAACTCAAGTCACGACGACCAAAATCGGGACAATGGGGGAAGATTTAGTGGCACAATGGTTAAAAAGTCAAGATTGGGAAATATTAGAAACACGATGGCGTTGTCGTGGGGGAGAAATAGACATTATTGCCCTTAATCATAATTCTCCCCTATTAAGCTTTATTGAAGTCAAAACCCGTAGCCAAAACAATTGGGATCTCGACGGTATATTAGCAATTAATACCAAGAAACAAGAGAAACTTTGGCAGAGCGCAGAAATATACTTAAGCGATCGCGCCTCTTTAGCGGAATATCCCTGTCGATTTGATGTCGCCCTAGTCAGATACCAAAAAGGAAATATGAAGTTACAACCATTATCACCTCAGACGATCGCGTTGGCTCAACCAATCTGGGTAAATGGTTACATCCTGACAATTACAGACTACATTGAATCAGCTTTTATCACTTAATTATAGATAGAATTTAAGCCAAAGTTTCGGGGCAGTAACCCAGTCCCTTGACAAATTGCTCACGAAAAGCTTCAATTTCAGTGCGCTCAGGTTGACCATGAGACACCACCGCGACTTGATAACGACGCATCACACTTAAAGGAGACTGTCCCGTTTCCAAACTCCATAAAGCCATTTGTATGCGAATTTCCGGCTCGTAGGCAACGCCTAACTCATTCATAAAAGCCCGAAAATCGCCATGCTGATGGGGTGTGAGAGAGTCATCCATTTTCACCTTGATTACCCAACCGTTAATCAAATGAATCACACTAATAAATTTTAGAGGAAGATGGTTGACTCCACGCAGATAATCAATTACCCGCAGAGTCAGACTGGTATTCGCGAGATAGTAGAGGTATTCCATAGCGTTTGAGAGAGCAACACCAATGTTATACTTTTATCTTCGTGGCTTCTCCCAATTATTACTAGGGGAAATGCACCCTACTTTATATAGGGAGTTCTACCCAATTTATCTTAAATAAGGAAGAAGGAAGAGGGAAGAGGGAAGAGGGAAGAAGGAAGAGGGAAGAGGGAAGAAGGGGAGCATCTCCTAATTGTAGATTGGTAGTGGGAGCGGAGAGCTCCCTAGCCCGATCCCGCCCGGAGCGTCTCGCGCGCGAATGGTTTCAGCGCAAACCAGCAAGATACTGGCACTGCGAAAACTATCACAACCTATTTAGCATTGCTATATCAGGGTAAAAAGAGGGAGTATGATGGTATGAGTCAAAGCGCGATCGCGTCAGGGTTCGCGGTGGAAGGCTCAAAGTTAAGATAAACTACTGACAAACACGGCATCCTTTACCCCTGTCTTATCTGTGTTTCGGGGTTGACATGAGGGGATTGACTTTTTCAGAGATTTCTCCTTGAGTTTTGAGAATTTGTTGAATACAGTTTTGCCAATCTTCCCAAGCAGCAGGATCGGCGGTTATTCCTTCTTCAGACATTAATAAATCCGACAGTAATCCACCAATGTCATCAGAATTAGTCCGGTGATAAAAGTCTTCTAAAAATAATACCATTGCTTGAAATGCCTGTTTTTCAGTTAAAGTCATCATTGATATTTCTCCTTGAGTTTATTTGTAAAATTAGGGGATATCGGGACGGGAAAATCCCGTTTCAGAATGCCAAGTTTTAGAAGGGAGATTATAACCTGCGTTTCTGATTTCACCGTTTCTGACTTGTACCCAAATTTGCTGTCCAGTGCTTAACGTTTGTCCCTACCATTTTGTTCCATATTTGTCAAGACCTAGATAGTTTTCGGAAGTCATTACGGTATCGAGGAACAATTGTCGATTTTGAGAGTTATCCTCAGAAAAATGTCCTTGACGATTCCGAAAAATATGTTTGGCATTTTTGTTAATACCTTGTTCTAGTTTGGCTCCGATGGCTTCAGCATCGGAATTAGACATTGTTGTTTATATTGTAGTTCTCAAGTTTCTAAGATAGTGCGTTGTTGCCCGGTAAGTATAGATGGGATGAGGTGGGGTTGATGGGAGGAGAAGGTGGGAATGGTGGGGTAAGTCGGTGAGATAAATTCTGCCGTCGAAAGCCTTAAGGTTTTCTTTTTTGTACAAATATTGTAAATATTATAGCAAGTCTAAATCATTCATATAGATTTGTAGGGGTAGTGCCCCCGTGCCTACCCCTGATCAATTAGGGCAACCACGGGGGGATTGCCCCTACCTGAATTGTACAAATCATTTAGACGCACTATAGCTATCGTTGTATCGCCAATTACCATGACAGAGCTCGATTTGTCCTTAAATGCTTATGACTATGAACTTCCCCCCGAACTCATCGCGCAAGATCCCGTCGTCCCCAGAGATAGTTCACGTTTATTGGTAGTGGAGTCACCCACAACTCATCATCATTGTCATTTCCGTGATTTACCCGAATTTCTCCAACCCGGAGATTTATTAGTTTTAAATAATACCCGTGTCATCCCCGCACGTCTTTATGGCCATAAACCCAATGATCTCCCCGTGGAAATTTTACTGATGGCCGAGCGAGGCGATAATTGTTGGTTAGCCTTAGTCAAACCCGGAAAGCGTTTAAAAGTGGGTGCTCGTATTATTTTTAACCCCCAAAATAAATCATTAGAAACCCAAACGACTATTGAAAATCCCTTAACGGCAACGGTAATTGAACGTGACGAGACGACAGGGGGAAGGATTTTGCAATTTGATCTGCCTGATAAAATATCTTTAATTCAAGTTTTATCGGACTATGGGGTGACACCTTTACCTCCTTATATTGCCCATACTCAAGCATCACCGGAACAATATCAGACGGTTTATGCCCAAAAACCCGGCGCGATCGCGGCTCCTACTGCGGGATTACATTTTACCGAAGACTTATTTACCGCCTTAGAAACCAAAGGAATAGACAAAACATTTGTCACCCTTCATGTCGGGATTGGAACATTTCGGCCCGTGGAAGTCACCGACGTTACCACTCATAAAATGCACAAAGAATGGATAGAAGTTCCCCCTATTACCGTCGATAAAATTAAGGAAACAAAGGCCAGAGGGGGTCGCGTTATAGCCGTAGGGACAACCGTTGTCAGAGCCTTAGAAGGGGCAGCACAAGCTACCGAAAAACAGCCAGATTCTTCATTACAGCCCTATTGTGGTTCTACGGATTTATTTATTTATCCGGGTTATCAGTGGCGTGTCATTGATGGTTTAATTACCAATTATCACTTACCCCGATCTTCTTTATTAATGTTAGTCAGTGCCTTAATCGGACGAGAACGACTCTTAACTTTATATCAAGACGCGATAGGGCATAAATATCGTTTTTACTCCTTTGGCGATGCCATGCTCATCCTACCTAGTGGCGGAGCTCAAGAATAGAAAAGCAACAATGGAGAATGGAAAACAAAAGCGGAATGTAACGCATTTTCCATGCTCCACTTGCTGTGAAGTTATTACTCTTCGCCTTCTTCCTCTTCATTAGCTGGATAGACGAAAGTGGAGCGCCCAGTCAAAATGGATTTACCGAGGGAATAAGCTTTTTGGGCTTGGGCTGCGGCCTTACGCTTCCAGTTCGCCTTACGCATATCGCGCTTAGACTTGGATTTTTTCTTCTTAGGGACTGCCATAACCGTTACTTTCTAAGTTTTTACAGACAAACTCTTATCATACCACATTATGACCAGCCTCCTCCAAATGAGCCAGAAATATTTTTAGAGATGGGAGATCCTGCCACGGTTTCCACCGCGGGGTACTCAGATTTGTCTCCTGGGGGGCAACAGGAATATCGATCGCGCCCCTGTTGTTTCGCGCTGTACAAAGCTTTATCGGCTCGGGCAAGGAGTTCATCAGAGGATGTTCCGAAGCTGGGAATAATCGTAGCAATTCCCATACTGACAGTGACGAACTCACTCACATCAGATTTGCGATGAGGAATTTTCAAGTCTCGGATGGCCTGTTGGATAAACTCAGCCACCGCGATCGCGCCAGGGGCATCAGTATTGGGGAGGATGACAGCAAATTCCTCGCCCCCATAGCGCACAAAAAGATCAGAGGAACGTTTAACCGCCTGTGCCGCGGCTCTCGCGACTTGCACTAAACAAATATCGCCAGCTAGATGTCCGTAGCAATCATTATATCGCTTGAAAAAATCGACATCCAACATGATCAGAGAAAGCTCTTGTTGTCCCCGCATCAGGCGCAGCCATTCCGACTGCAATCGCTCATCAAAACCGCGACGGTTCGTAACTTGTGTTAAACCATCTGTCGTCGCCATTAATCGTTCCAATTCAGCCTGATGTCTGAGAATCTCCTCAACCCGCTTCTGCTCTGTAATATCAGCAAAAGTGGTCACTACCGCATAAGGTTGAGACTGATGAGGATATAACAGGGGTTGGGAATTAATCGAAATCCAAGTGATCTCTCTATCAGACTTGCAAATGCCCATCACCACATTCGACTGGGGCTGTCCAGTTCTGAGAGTCACCATTGCCGGATGCTCTTCCCCTCGAAAGGGAGAACCATCTTCCTTAATAGTTCGCCAGTCCATATTTACAGATGTACGCCCCATCATTTGATCGGGGGTCAGACCTAAAATCCGCTCGGCACTGGGGTTACAGGCAGTAATTTGGCCGTCAGCTAACTGGAGTACGATACCCTCTGTCATGCTCGTAATCACAGAACGATATCGTTGCTCACTTTCCTCTAATTCACTCAAGAGAATATTTTTCGCATCAAACTCTGAAGCCAGATGCAAAGTGCCTGCGAGAAAGCCAGCCATCAGTTGTAAGCTTTGGATGTCTGACTCCTTAAAGGCAGAGGGTGTGGAGGAGAAAACATTTAAGACACCAACCACTTCTTCCTGATAGAACAATGGAGTAACAACCATTGAGCGGATACCAATGCGCCGACAGACCGCGATATCCACGCGTGAATCGGTTTCTGTATCAGGACAATAAAGGATTTTACCGCTCATAATACATTGGTAGGGACACGGCACTGCCGTGTCCCTACTCGTTCGTCGTAATCCGACATAGCCCAGGCCGATACCACTAGCGGCTCGACAGACGATTTCATCCCCTTCAAGCATTTCCATCAGTGCGCCATCGGCACTGATCAATTCTTGAGTCCGTTCCACAATTACCGCCATCACTTCATCAAGGTTGGGATTGCGAATCGCGATTTCCTGTTGGGTGGCAATCACCACGGAAAGACGCTGGAACTCTTTTTGTAATGCTATTTCTGCCTCGACAAGCTCGGTAATGTCTTGGGTTGTGCCAAAGAATCGAATCACTTTTCCCTCGGCATTGAGTTCAGTCTGTCCTCTCGTTTCGGTATAACGGATCAAACCATTGGGCATAATAATTCTCAGCCGCAATTGAAAGGATTCTCCTGTGCAGAGGGTTCGTTCAATTTTCTGGTGTAGCTGTTGTGCCTCTTCGGGAGGATAAAGGCCCAGATATTCTTGATATGTGGGTTCACCCAGTGCGGGGTCACGTCCCAAAATCTGGAACAGTTCAGGAGACCAGGTAATTTTATCTTTGATGGTGTCATAGTCCCAGTTACCGATGTGGGCAATGCGTTGGGCTTCACTGAGGAGGGATTGACTCTTTTGTAGGGCTTTTTCTGCCTCTTTGCGATCGGTAATATCCTTCATAAAACAGTGATGCCCGATGAACTGCTGTTGATCATCGTAAATTGAGATCATCACCAATTGTTTGTAGAAACTAGAGCCGTCTTTGCGAATGCCTCTGGCTTCTACTTCTACTTTGCCGTCTTGCACCATTTGTTGATACGCGGCAATTAATTTTTCTAAATCATCGGGATGTACTGTTTTTTCCCAGAACATTCCGATCATTTCTTCTGGTTGATATCCCGCGGCATTGGCATAGGATTGATTGACAAATAGATATCGTCCTTGAGTGTCCAATTGAGAGATGCCAGAAACGGCATTTTCTAAGGCAATGATCAATTCTCTGCGCTCAAATTCCGCGTATTTTCGCTCACTAATATCGGTATGTGAGCCACACATCCGAATCACATTGCCTGCCTCATCCCAAAGGGCTTGACCGCGATCGAGTATCCACTTATAACTACCGTCTTTGCACAAAACCCGATGCTCTGAAATGTAAAAGGGTGTTTTCTTGGCAAAATGGTCAAACATTAGTTGCTTTACGAAATCGAGGTCATCGGGGTGTACGCGTTTTGACCATTCATCCAAATGATGAGAAATTTCGTCTTCTTCAAATCCCAACATCTCTTTCCACCGATTGGAAAAAAAGACTTCGTTGGTTTTCACATTCCAGTCCCAGATGCCGTCGTTATTACCTCGTAGTGCTAGTTGCCAGCGTTCTTCGCTCTCACGTTGTGCTTCTGTTTGTTCGATCAGCTTGCGAGCAGATAGACGTAGTTCCATCTCATCCATGACGATCGCGGCTAGATCGGCTAAGGTGTCTTTTTCTTCTGGGGAAAGCTCACGGGGATGCTTATCAATGACGCAAAGTGTTCCGACGTTATACCCATCATGGGTTTTGAGTGGAGCCGCGGCATAGAATCTCAAACCCAATGGACCCGAAACTAGGGGATGTGCCATCGTCCGTGGATCTTCACGAGTATTGGGAATTTCATACACATCATCTTGCCAAATCGCGGAGGCACAGAGTCCGGGTTCCCGATCTATTTGCTCCACATCCAACCCGTAATGAGATTTGAACCAAATCCGATCCTGATCTACCAAGGAGACAAGCGCGATCGGGACCCGCAGAAAACGAGCCGCGATCGCGGTGACGCGATCAAAGGCTCCATCAGGTGGAGTATCCAAAATCTCATAGCGTCGTAAACGTTCTAATCGCTCAGACTCCTGTGCGGAATGGTTGATTGTACAGTCTTTTTGTGTACTCTCTGGCACAGTCATTTTTAGTGGCTTTTTCTCTATGATATTCGTTTCTTTTTCTTGATGTTCAAGAGGTCCGAGCTCTAGCTTTTCTTCTGATTGGTGAAGTTTTTGCTCTCGTTTCCCTGCCTTCATCATCGCGTTGCCGAGTTTGATGGCCATTTTTTGCAATAATTGTACATCCTGAGATTGCCATTTCCGCGGACTTTTACAGTGATGGGCAATCAATAATCCCCATAAATTGCCCTGACTTAAAATCGGTACGACTAAATTTGCCCGAACCTGGAGCTGATCGAGCAGTTCGACATAACAAGTTTGAATATTACCCGCGTGAGTGTCAGAAATGGATGTGGTTTGTCCTTGTCTGTAGCGCTCTATCCATGTTGCTTGAAAACAAGGATCATAAATTAGTTGCCCCAGAATCGGGGTCCATTGACTACCCACCGATTCCGCAAATACGACACCATCTCCATTGGGAAGGACACGATAAATAATGACGCGATCGGTTTGTAGTCGCGCTCGGGTTTCCTCTAGGCCAAGATTTAGTATTTCCAACTGATTTATCGACAGGTGGAGCGCGACGATCGCGGACTCTGTTTCTGGTATTTCTAAAGGATGGGAAGAAGATACCGGGCTTGTTAACATCGGATTGTCAATATTACACAGTTAACAAATAATGTGTAGCATTTACTACATATTATCCTACAAAACTGACTCAGGACATTACGACGCGATCGAGAAGGTTGAAACGGGCGAATGCCATTCGCCCCTACACAAACAAAACCCGCGCAGGCGGGTTTTAAACCCAAACCCTTGATCAAAGGAGGTTAATAGTCTCGGCAGGCGGACTTCGTTTGTGTAGCCACGGTTTCAACCGCTGGAGCTCTCGTGTAATTAATTTTTTTCCTAATCGCCCCTTACCCGCTAATGATTACCCCTTACCCAATCCCCCGGAAAGTTTGTTGCAATTCTTAACGGAAATAAGAGTTTTAAGGACTCTTAGATTGCTATACTAAAAAACATGGCATAATAATTAAGCCGTTTTAGAGCCAGAGTCCAGAGGTGGAAAAGACCCACATTCTCTGGAAAGGAGAGGGAAGGCACATCGCCCATGCCCCCCAAACCTGCGGCGCAGAAGTTTAACAAGATGTCAAACAGAACCATTCCAACAGACTTATGGTAGATTCCCTCAAAAGACCCACATTTGAAGAGCTGCGACCTGGGATTAAAGTTCCTGCCAAGGAAACGATCCTCACGCCTCGCTTCTATACCACCGACTTCGACGCGATGGAGAGAATGGATATCTCCCCCAACGAAGACGAATTACAAGCTATTTTGGAAGAGTTTCGCATTGACTACAACCGTCATCACTTTGTTCGTGACGCGGAATTTGAGCAGTCTTGGGACCATATTGACGGGGATACTCGCCGCTTGTTCGTGGAGTTTTTGGAGCGTTCCTGCACCGCGGAGTTTTCTGGGTTCCTCCTCTATAAGGAATTAGGCCGTCGTCTGAAGGATAAAAGTCCTGTCTTGGCTGAATGCTTTAACCTCATGTCTCGCGATGAAGCGCGTCACGCGGGTTTCCTCAATAAGGCCTTGTCTGATTTTAATATGTCCTTAGATTTAGGATTCCTGACAAAGAGCCGTAGTTATACCTTCTTCCAACCTAAATTTATTTTCTACGCGACATACCTTTCGGAAAAGATTGGTTATTGGCGTTACATCACGATTTATCGTCATTTAGAATCCCATCCCGAAAACCGGGTTTATCCGATTTTCCGCTTCTTTGAAAATTGGTGTCAAGACGAAAACCGTCATGGAGATTTCTTTGATGCCATTATGAAGGCGCAACCCCAATTTTTAAATGATTGGAAAGCGAAATTATGGTGTCGTTTCTTCCTGTTGTCGGTGTTTGTCACTATGTATTTGAACGATATTCAGCGTTCAGATTTCTATGCTTGTCTTGGTCTCGATGCACGCGAATATGATAAGCTTGTGATTGAGAAAACCAATGAAACCGCGGCACGAGTTTTCCCGGTAATGTTGGATGTAAAGAATCCAGAATTTTACGATCGCTTGGAACTTTGCATTAAGAATAACGAGAAGTTGACAGCTATTGCTGAGTCTAATGCACCTGGGTTTGTGAAGTTATTACAAAAACTTCCTTACTTTATTTCCAACGGTTTACAGTTCCTCCAATTATATTTCATCAAACCCATTGATGTAACAAACCTTCAGGGAACTGTGCGATAAATTCTTACAAGTTTGCTCCTCTTTTCCTAGGGGTTCTGCTTTTGGCAGAACCTTTTTTTGTCCTAATTTTTTTATCGCCCCAGTAGGGACACGGCAGTGCCGTGTCCCTACTGCCGTGTCCCTTGTTAAAATTAAAATAGGGGGTATTTTTTGTGGTTTTTAGATATTTTTTTTACCGCAGATAAACGCAGATAAACACAGATGTTTTTGGGATGTTTCTTTTATGATTATGGTAAGATTTAGGAAGGTAAATTAAATGACTTAAGCCTTGGTTTTTTCCGGGCAACATTCAGAGCGAAAGCAGGCAAGATGCCTGCACTACTTTACTAAATTTTCATTCTTTGAGAAACTCTGAAAGTGTTTGAAAATATCGCGTTCCTGCGACTTCCATCACATTATTATGGCCGGCTCCTTCTACTTTAAAAAAGCGTTTGGGGGGGGGCGCGATCGCGAATAAGGTTTCCCCATGCCAAAAGGGGATAACATCATCATTAGTGCCGTGCATGATTAAGACGGGAACATGAATGGTTTTTATTTTGTCTAAATTGGTGAATTTATCAAAGGGAAAAAGGGGAATTTTAGTGATCACTCGAAAGGCACTGATAAAGGTACTTTCTAAAATTAATCCCGCGACGGGTTTACGGGAAACTAAATCAACGGTGGGACCCCCTCCCACGGAACATAGGCTAAAACACGATCGCGTGGTATTTTTAATTGAGTGGTAAGATAATCATAGGCCGCGTCTATATCCTGATAAGTATTTTGTTCACCAGGAGTGCCTTCACTGGTTCCATAACCTTGATAATCATAGGCAAATACGGAAAAACCCCCTTGATGTAATTCTTTCAATACAGGACGAATATCGCCTAAATCTTCGGCATTTCCATGACTAAAAAGAATGGTATAATAAGCTTTATTATTAGGTAGATAGATCGCGGAAATTTTGTGTTTTCCCCCGGAAGTTAATTTAATAATTTCTGGGGAGTCTTGATAGCTAGAGGGTTGGGGGATAAAAATTGCGCGATCGCCCCAGAATACTCCATAGAGCAAGACAGATACATAAATAAAAACGAAAGATAGGATTAGACGTTTAAACGAAAAATCACCAATGAGAAGTTGTTTCAGTTTTTTTTTATTCATCGTACAATGTCAACGGCTAAAAATATTATAAGTTTACTGAGGAAGTAATTATGTCATCTCAATACCCAGAGGATCTCAAATACAGCGACACCCATGAGTATGTGCGACTAGAGGGCGATATTGCCACAATAGGGATTTCTAGCTTCGCGGTGGACCAACTGGGTGATATTGTATTTTTAGAAGTCCCAGAAGTTGGAGCACTCGTGACAAAAGGGGACTCTTTTGGCACAGTCGAATCCGTGAAAGCCGTAGAAGAACTTAAAGCACCTGTTTCCGGTACGATTATTGAACGTAATGATAGTATTATCGACTCTCCAGAGATTGTTTCTGATGATCCCTTCGGTGAAGGGTGGTTAATAAAAGTCCGCGTTAACGATCCGAATGAGATTAATGATGCCTTCTCCGCGGATCAATATCGTGCATTAGTCGAAGGGCAATAGGGGAATGGGGATTGGGTAATGGGGAATGGGTAATGGGGATTAGTGATTGGGGATTAGTGGTTGGGGATTGGGTAATGGGATAGGTGATTGGGGAATGGGGATTGGGAAGTTTCCTTGGGAGCATCTCAAAGAAGCAAAAAAACTGTAGTGGGAGCGTCTCGCTCCCTAGGGCTTCTAATAGAGCTCTTGGGAAATTCATTCAAACCCTGATTCATAATGTAGGTCATAATGAGCGTTTTAGCTAGTTTCGCAAGAGCTCTAACAGGGAGCGAGACGCTCCCACTACCAATTTACAAAAATAAGTTTGCTTCTTTTGTGCTTCTTTTCTCTTCCTTCTTCCCTCTTCCTTCTTCCTTCTTCCCTCTTCCTTTGTGTCTCTGTGCCTTTGTGGTTAATTATTTCTTCCCTCTCTTCCTCTCTTCCCCCTCTTCCCCCTCCTCCCCCTCTTCCTTCTTCCTTCTTCCTTCTTCCTTCCTTCCCGTTAACAAAATGTTACACAATATATAGAAGTTAATTGTGGAGAAACTCCTTGACACCTAATCACCTCGCGTCACATCATACTTTTGTCGATCGCCATATTGGCCCCACCTCGGCAAAAATTACCGAAATGTTAGCAGTCTTGAATATTGCTACCATTGATGATCTCATTGAGAAAACCGTTCCCGCGACGATTCGCCTGCAAACACCTCTGAATTTACCTCCCGCGATTAATGAATATACCGCGTTGGCAGAATTAAAAGAAATTGCCAGCAAAAATCAGGTTTTTCGATCGTATATTGGCTTGGGATATTATGACTGTATTACCCCCCCAGTTATTCAACGCAATATTCTGGAAAATCCGGGTTGGTATACTGCTTATACTCCCTATCAAGCGGAAATTGCCCAAGGGCGTTTGGAAGCTTTATTAAATTTCCAAACTATGATTATTGATTTAACTGGATTGGAAATTGCTAACGCGTCTTTATTAGATGAAGGTACTGCCGCGGCCGAAGCCATGACGATGAGTTATGGTTTAGCTAAAAATAAGGCTAATGCTTTTTTTGTCTCTAAAGATTGTCATCCCCAAACGATCGCGGTATTGGAAACCCGGGCTAATCCCTTAAATATAAAAGTAATTATTGGAGATCATCAAACATTTACCTTTGATGAACCGATTTTTGGCGCGTTGTTACAATATCCGACAACGGATGGCACGATTTATGACTATGAAAATTTTATCACGAAAGTTCATGAAGTAGGAGCATTTGTCACCGTTGCCGCGGATATTTTAAGTTTATGTCTTCTGAAACCGCCGGGGGAATTTGGTGCGGATATTGCCGTGGGAAGTACACAACGATTTGGAGTTCCCTTGGGATATGGTGGGCCCCATGCTGCTTATTTTGCTACTAAAGAAGAGTTTAAACGACAAGTGCCGGGCCGTATTGTGGGAGTATCAAAAGATGTTAATGGAAATCCCGCGTTACGGTTAGCTTTACAAACCCGTGAGCAACATATTCGTCGTGAAAAAGCCACGAGTAATATTTGTACCGCGCAAGTTTTATTGGCAGTGATCGCGAGTATGTATGCTGTTTATCATGGCGCGTCTGGGTTAAAATCTATTGCGGAAAAAGTGCATGGTTTAACGGTGATTTTGGCGAAAGGGTTAACCCGTTTAGGGTATGAAATTGCCAAGGATTCCTTTTTTGATACTTTGCGAGTGGAATTAGGCGATAAATCTCTTGATGAGATTTCGGCTCTGATGCTCGATTATCAAATTAATCTGCGGTTTTGGGATGATAACACCCTTGGGATTAGTCTCGATGAAACGACAACGGAAAAAGATTTGCTCGATATTTGGCAAATCTTTAATCTGGGTAAGGATTTACCTTTCACTTTTGATGAAATTACCAATGAATCATCGGTGACGGAATCCCTTGCACCCTTTACGCGCACTAGCAATTACTTAACTCATCCCGTTTTTAATTCCTATCATTCCGAGACAGAATTATTACGGTATTTACATCGTTTAGAAGCGAAGGATTTATCCTTAACAACTTCCATGATTCCTTTGGGATCTTGTACGATGAAATTAAACGCGACTGCCGAAATGATGCCCGTGACTTGGCCCGAATTTGGTAAATTACATCCCTTCGCACCGCGATCGCAAACTCAAGGCTATCAAATTCTCTTTCAACAATTAGAAGAATGGTTGGCAGAAATAACAGGTTTTGCCGGAGTTTCCTTACAACCTAATGCGGGTTCCCAAGGGGAATATGCGGGATTATTGGCGATTCAAAAATATCACCAAAGTCGCGGTGATAGTCATCGTAATATCTGTTTAATTCCCCAGTCTGCCCACGGCACAAATCCCGCGAGTGCGGTAATGGCAGGGTTAAAAGTTGTCCCCATTAATTGCGATGATGACGGTAATATTGATGTTGAGGATCTCCAACGTCAAGCAGAAAAATATCGGGATAATTTAGCTGGGTTGATGATTACTTATCCTTCAACTCATGGGGTTTTTGAGGAGGGTATTAAGGAAATTTGCGCGATCGTTCATGCAAATGGGGGTCAAGTTTATATGGATGGTGCTAATATGAATGCCCAGGTAGGTTTGTGTCGTCCGGGTGATATTGGTGCCGATGTTTGTCACTTGAATTTACACAAAACTTTCTGTATTCCTCATGGTGGTGGTGGCCCTGGTATGGGGCCGATTGGTGTGGCTTCTCATTTAGTTTCTTTTCTCCCTGATGTATCAGGAAATCCTACCCAGGGGCACGGGGGGGGCGGGCACGGGGGCACCGCCCCTACAAAGGAAAAAATGGGTGCAGTTTCGGCGGCTCCTTGGGGAAGCGCGAGTATTTTAACGATTTCTTGGATGTATATTCGCATGATGGGGAATGATGGTTTAACCCAAGCTACAAAAGTCGCGATTCTTAACGCGAATTATATCGCGAGTCGTCTTGATTCTTATTATCCTGTTTTGTATAAGGGCAAAACGGGATTAGTTGCCCATGAGTGTATTTTGGATTTAAGATCGCGTAAGAAATCTGCTAATATTGATGTCGATGATATCGCGAAACGATTAATGGATTTTGGTTTCCACGCGCCCACGGTTTCTTGGCCCGTTGCGGGTACGGTAATGGTAGAGCCTACGGAAAGCGAATCTAAGGATGAGTTAGATCGGTTTTGTGACGCGATGATTACTATTAGTCAGGAAATTGACGCGATCGAAAAGGGGGAAATGGATAGTCACAATAATCCTTTGAAAAATGCACCCCATACGGCTGAATCCTTGTTAGTTGATGAGTGGAAACATCCTTATTCACGACAAAAAGCCGCCTATCCTGCCCCTTGGATTAAAGAATATAAATTCTGGCCTTCTGTCGGGCGCATTGATAACGCGTTTGGCGATCGTAATTTAGTTTGTTCCTGTTTACCAATGGACGCGTATCAAGAGTAAGACAGGGATACAGTTGTGTGAGAAACCGGGTTTCTCTAGTAAACTGTTAGTAATAGCAAGAGCCTCTCCCAAGAAACCCGGTTTCTTTAGAGGCACTAAAATTGAACTTATCGTAGTAGAGAAAAGGAGAAAAATATATGAGTGTAGAGCCCTGGGATGATGATAAGCTAGATCGTCTGGCTAACATGGTAGAGAGTAACGCGCGAGTCATTCAAGCTTTAGCTAATGTGGCTGCTGAAGCAAGAGAAGAAAGGCAGCAATTATTTCAAAGGATGGATCAACAATACGCGATGATGATTCAACAACAAGAAGAGATTCGTGGCTTACAAACCGAGAATCGTCGCATCCTTGATATCCTCTTAAACCAACGTAACCAGGGAGATAATTCCCCTTCTTAACAAAAATCCTATGCGGTTGTAGGGGCTCTTTCACCAATATCTGTGTCACCAAACAGACAAGCCAGAAAACCCGCCTCGTTTTTTTGAAACCGCAGATAAACGCAGATAAACGCAGATGGGGATAAGCACGGATAGATATTTTGGTGATGGAAGAAGCCCGCGCTCTGGTTTATGTAACCTGTAGGGGCTCTTTCACCAATATCTGTGTCACCAAACAGACAAGCCAGAAAACCCGCCCCATCCCCACCGACTAATGAATTGCATTTAATCGTTGGGTGAGTGAGGGCGGGTTTATTGAGGTTATTTGTTGTTGGGAGAAATGCAGGTGAACCCGCCCCTACAGACGCGCCCCATCCCCAGCCCAAAATCCCCCTTTTTCAATCGCGATAAGACGCAAACATCTATCTGTGTTCATCTGCGTTTATCTGCGGTTAAAATTTCTATATCGTGGGTAGGAGCACGATCTCGTTCCCAAATCCTTCGCGTGTCAGCAGAAATTATGCTCACGATATCACAAGTAATTGATCGGACCTAATATCACTTAACAAAATGTTACATTTTTTGAGATATTCATAAAGAAACTCAAACAGATAAATATCAATCAAACATTAAAATGTTATTAACATTAATTTTTTTTAAGCTAACGTAATCTGAGAACATGATCTGTTAAAAAAATAAGTAACGACTTGCCCGTTTTGGTAAGTAACAAGAGATACGATCGTCAAACCATCTGGAAACACGATCGCGCCTCCCTCATGACAATGGAGATCATTTTGAGTGACACCCCATAGCCGTGTCTTCTATTCTATCGGTACTCCAGAAACGTGATCGTGGGAATAAAAAACGAAACCCCTATTTTTATTTTTTTAACAAAAAGAGGAAATTTATGTCAAATAAAAGTCATATAATTGGGAATAATAAACTAAAATTTATCCATTACTTAATGGACTTAAAAACAATCCCAATTTCTCGAAAAGTAGAGGAAAATAACGAGAATCCGGGGATTTTTAATGAGAAAATGCAAGAACAACTCCAACAATTATTTGAACTAAATTCAGCATTGGATCAATCCGCGATCGTGGTGATGACTGATGAAAAAGGCATCCTTCGATATGTCAATGATAAATTTTGCCAAATTTCCCAATATAGCCGTGAGGAATTGATTGGGAAAACTCATAAAATTATTAATTCAGGGTATCATCCCCCACAGTTTTTTCAGGAATTTTGGGAAACCATTCAAGCCGGAAAAGTCTGGAAAGGGGAAATCAAAAATAGAGCAAAAGACGGAACTTATTATTGGGTAGATACCACCATCGTCCCCTTTTTAGATGAAGAGAGAAAACCCTATCAATATTTAGCAATTCGCTATGATATTACGACTTGCAAAGCCGCCCAAGAGAAATTACAGCAACAAAAAAAACTGCTAGAAACTGCCTTAAAAGAACTGCAAAAAACTCAAACTCAACTTATTCAAACCGAAAAAATGTCCAGTTTAGGGCAATTAGTCGCGGGGGTAGCCCATGAAATTAACAACCCTGTTAATTTTATTTATGGTAATCTCATTCATGTCAATGAAAATGTCCAAACTATGATAAATTTACTGCACTTATATCAGGAGGTTTATCCCCATCCACCTCAAAAAATACAAGACGCGATCGAAGATAGTGATTTAGACTTCTTGATTGCCGACTTGCCGAAAATGTTAGAATCAATGAAAATAGGGGCTAATCGTATCCGTGATATTGTCTTATCTTTGCGGAACTTTTCCCGACTTGATGAAGCCGAAATGAAACCCGTTGATATTCACGATGGCATTGACAGTACCTTATTAATTTTACAACATCGTTTGAAATCCAAAGGCGATCGCGCGGAAATTATTGTGATGAAAGAATATGGTAAATTACCCACAGTCGAGTGTTATGCGAGTCAGCTTAATCAGGTTTTTATGAATATTTGTTCTAATGCTATTGATGCTTTAAATGCCCGGATAAAGCCATCCAATCAATCAAAATTTATCATCAATATCAAAACTAATTTAATTTCTGCAAATCAGGTTCTTATCTCCATTACAGATAATGGAATTGGGATGAATAAAGAGGTAAATAAACATATTTTTGAACCTTTTTATACGACGAAAGAAACGGGAAAAGGGACGGGATTAGGATTATCTATTTCCCATCAAATTATCGAAAAACATCAGGGAAAAATAGAGTGTTTTTCCCGTTGGGGTGAAGGGACTACATTTGTAATTACTATTCCTATTTCCCAGCATTCTCATCAACTTTAGGAGTTTAATTTCTGGTACTCTAACGACAGTTTGATCCGGCGCATCCCCCAGTAAAAAAACCTTTAGTGGGAGCCAGATGCTCCCTAGTGATCTAAAAGGGAGCGAGACGCTCCCACTACATTTTTTTTGCTTATGTGGGAGGCTCCCTAAATAAGTGCTAAATTTTACAATTTTAGGTATGTTGTTGCGCTTTAGCGCTAAAGCGCAACAACGTACCTAGTATCTGATATAATATCAATAAATTTGCACAAACATTTCTGGTTGAATGTAACTGTCATGGTTCTCGAAACACCATCTATCAAAGCCAAACCAACCGTCACCTGGGAACCCCTACCAGCTAACTTTGTATTACCCGACGATCCTGTGGAAAATATTCAACAACCCTCTCTGGCGGCGGCTCTCACTGATGCACTGGGAGCCCCAGGATATATCCAGCCATAAATGCTAATTGCCTCTAATTTAGGGCTAGCAACTATCAAGAAAAACATTGTTGTCAAAGCTCCAGATTGGTTTTATGTGCCTCAAGTTCAGCCTCTAGCCGAGGGCATAATTCGCCGTAGTTATACTCCTAATACTGATGGTGCAGCCGTCGCGATCGTCATGGAATTTCTATCTGAAGCAGATGGAGGAGAATTATCCCTCAGAGCCACTCCCCCCTATGGTAAATTCTACTTTTACGAGCAGATTCTTCAAGGGCCTACATACATCACTTATGATCCCTATGAGGCGACGGTAGAAGTGCGTTATTTGCAGGATGGAGGATATGTTTTACACTCAGCAAATGCACAGGGGCGAGTGTGGATTCCACAACTGGAATTATATCTGGGGATTTGGTTTGGGGAACGGTTGGGACAAACGATGAATTGGTTACGCGGGTGGGATAATTCAGATAATTTGTTGTTGTGGAGTTCCGAGCAAGCACAGCAGCAACGCCAAAGGGCTGAACGATTGGCGGCTAAGTTACGCGCATTGGGTATTGATCCTGATTTGCCCGATTAAACTTGGATTGCTGAGATCGGCTTTTTTTAATGATTTTAATGGCTCTCACTTTGAAGATTGACAGAGTGCGATACGGTGTCTTCCCGAAAGAAGCGCGATCTTTTTTATGAGACATCTCCAACAACTATGGTGGCGCAGGCATCTTGCCTGCGATTCCAACAACTATGGTGGCGCAGGCATCTTGCCTGCGATTGACATGATTTTTGGGAGATGTCTATCGGCAAGAAGCGCGATCGCGTACAATTACCAAACTGAGTTAAAATAAATAATTGCTATTATCCCAATAAACCAAAAGAGCAACATTCCCATACTTAAGAAGACTAAAAAACCGACTATGACAACCACTGCTCGCCGTTATCACATTACCACCTTCGGCTGTCAAATGAACAAAGCCGACTCTGAACGCATGGCTGGTATCCTAGAAAATATGGGTTTCCAGTGGTCAGAAGACCCCAATGATGCTAACTTAATTTTATATAATACTTGCACAATTCGTGACAATGCCGAACACAAGGTTTATTCCTATTTAGGAAGACAAGCACAACGAAAACGTCAAGAGCCAGATTTAACACTTATTGTCGCGGGTTGTGTTGCCCAACAAGAAGGGGAATCCCTTTTGCGTCGCGTCCCTGAATTAGACTTAGTAATGGGACCTCAACACGCGAACCGTTTGCAAGATTTACTTGAAGAAGTATTAAATGGAAATCAAGTAGTCGCGACGGAAGCTGTTAATATTATGGAAGATATTACTAAGCCCCGTCGTGATAGTAAAGTCACAGCTTGGGTAAATGTCATTTATGGTTGTAATGAGCGTTGTACTTATTGTGTGGTTCCCAATGTCCGCGGTATTGAACAGTCTCGCACCCCGGAAGTTATACGCGCAGAAATGGAAGAATTAGGCAAACAAGGTTATAAAGAAGTAACATTATTAGGTCAAAATATTGATGCCTATGGTCGCGATTTAGGGGGAACAAAAGCTGATGGTAGTCATTTATATACTTTTACGGATTTACTCTATTTTGTCCATGATGTACCGGGGATTGAACGCATCCGTTTTGCCACTTCTCACCCCCGTTATTTTACCGAAAGATTGATTCGTGCTTGTGCAGAATTGCCGAAAGTTTGCCAACATTTTCATATTCCTTTTCAGTCGGGTGATAATGATATTTTAAAGGCAATGGCACGGGGTTATACTCAGGAAAAATATCGTCGTATTATTGATAAAGTTCGCGAATATATGCCTGATGCTTCTCTCAGTAGTGATGTGATTGTCGGTTTTCCTGGGGAAACGGAATCTCAATTTGAAAATACCCTCAAATTGGTTGAAGATATTGGGTTTGATTTGGTTAATACCGCGGCTTATTCTCCTCGTCCTGGGACTCCCGCCGCTTTCTGGGAAAATCAATTAAGTGAAGAGGTGAAAAGCGATCGTTTACAACGATTAAATCATTTAGTGGGGGTTCAAGCCGCAGCGCGATCGCAACGATATTTAGGAAGGATTGAAGAGGTATTAGTCGAAGAACAAAATCAGAAAGATTTAACGCAAGTAATGGGGAGAATTGAAGGAAATCGTCTGACTTTTTTTCCGGGTAATTTAGAGGAATTAAGAGGGAAATTAGTTAAGGTAAAAATTACCGAGGTGCGCCCCTTTAGTTTAACGGGAAAACCGATCTAATTAAACAATACCTTTGCTAAAATCTTACCTTGTGGGGTGGGATTTTGCCAGTAGGGACACGGCACTGCCGTGTCCTAAAATGAAGACACGGCACTGCCGTGTCCTAAAATGAAGACACGGCACTGCCGTGTCCTAAAATGAAGACACGGCACTGCCGTGTCCTAAAATGAAGACACGGCAGTGCCGTGTCCCTACTAAAATGAAGATTTGGGATAGAGAAACCCGGTTTCTGTGGAATTTATAATCAGGTGTGATCGCGTCGTTTTTGTATCTTAACCTCACCCCCTAGCCCCTTCTCCTAAAACGCGGAGGGGAATAAGAAATAGGAATAAAAATGATAGATCATTAGTCCGTTATCAGCAGTTAAACCTTGAAATTTATAATGAGTAATACGGGTTTATAGCCTGTGACAAGCTGGATGCTTATCCTAGTATAGTATGCTTTAAATCTGAAACCTTTGATTTTATTGCATCTTCCTTCTTCCTTCTTCCTTCTTCCTTCTTCCTTATTCCTTCTTCCTTCTGCTATATTAATCGAGAAGTGCCAGGAGGATATATGACAATTTTACGGATAGGGCTCTTATTCGGAGGGCGATCGGGTGAGCATGAAGTTTCCATTAATTCCGCGATCGCGATCCAAGGAGCCTTGAGAAGCGAGGCAAACGTCAGTCGTTACGAGGTTTTACCCTTTTACCTTCAAAAAGATGGCTATTGGCAAAATCCAGAAATCTCTCAACAAGTCTTAGAGAGGGGAAAACCTTTACAAGTGGAGGAAACGAAAACTCGTCCTCTTTTTCCGATTCCCCCTTCTCTTATTCCTATTATTGAAACCGTTGATGTTTGGTTTCCCATTTTACATGGGCCAAACGGTGAAGATGGCACAGTACAAGGGTTATTAAAATTAATGCAAGTTCCCTTTGTGGGTTCTGGGGTATTAGGATCGGCAATTGGTATGGATAAAATCGCGATGAAAATTGCCTTTGCCGACGCGGGTTTACCTCAAGTTAAATATATGGCAGTAACCCGTGATGAAATTTGGTCGAATCCTTGTATTTTCCCTAAATTATGTGATAAGATAGAGGAGAATATTGGTTATCCTTGTTTTGTTAAACCAGCTAATTTAGGCTCTTCTGTTGGTATTTCTAAAGCACGATCGCGTCAAGAATTAGAAACCGCGTTAGATAGTGCCGCGAGTTACGATCGTCGTATTATTATCGAAGCTGGTATTCCCAAACCCCGTGAAGTCGAATGCGCGGTTTTAGGGAACGATCAACCGAAAGCTTCTATCATTGGAGAAATCACCTATAATAGTGATTTTTATGATTATGAAACTAAATACACTGAAGGGCAAGCCGGATTATTTATTCCAGCACCGATTAGTGACGCGATCGTATCTCAAATTAAAGAAATGGCTATTAAAGCATTTTTAGCTATAGATGGCGCAGGGTTAGCAAGAGTTGACTTTTTCTATGTAGAATCAACGGGAGAACTTCTCTTAAATGAAATTAACACATTACCCGGTTTCACCTCCACCAGTATGTATCCCCAATTATGGGCTAATACTGGTATTGCTTTTCCCGAATTAGTCCATCAATTAATTCAATTTGCCCTTGATCGAAATAAATAATGGGGAATTGGTAATAGGTAATTGGTAATAGGTAATTGGTAATGGGGAATTGGTAATGGGAAGAAAGAAGAATGTTAATTTTTAGCTATTCCCTATTCCCCAGTCACTATTCCCCAATCACTATTGGGAGCATCTCCTAATTGTAAATTGGTAGTGGGAGCCTCTGGCTCCCTAGGGATCTAATAGGGAGCCAGAGGCTCCCACTACAGTTGTTTTTGCTTCTTTGAGATGCTCCCGTCATCATTACCAATTACCAATTCCCCATTACCAATTCCCCATTACCAATTACCAATTACCCATTACCTATTACCAATTACCAATTACCGATGAAACCCATTAATAAACTTTGGCAATCGTGGATGTGGGGTTTATTATTTCCCCTCATCGTGCTGAATTGTTGGATAGTTTTACTCATTTTTGAGTATTTTCGCTCCCTAATTACCGTTTTTATCCTCGCGACATTACTCTCATTTGTCCTTGATTATCCCGTGCGTCTCCTGCGACGTTATGGGATGAAACGTAATAGCGCGATCGTCTTAGTCTCAGCACTAACCGTCTTAGTATTACTCATTATCGCCCTTACCCTTGTTCCCATCATATTTCAACAACTTAATGAATTAGCTACCCGTTTACCTACTTGGATTAAATCAGGAATTGATCAAATAGAGACATTTCATCAATGGGCAGAAAGTCGTAATCTTCCCATTAATGTTAGTGGTTTAACCAGTCAATTAAGCGATCGTATCTCCACCCAATTACAAGGGTTAATGGGACAAATTCTCAGTTTTGTCTTAGGGGCAGCCGGAAGCATTGCTGATATGCTTCTCACACTTTTATTAACCTTTTATTTACTTCTACATGGAGAGTATCTTTGGGATGATTTTTTTGGTTTGTTACCCTTGAAGATTCGCAGAAATTTACGAGAATCACTCAAGCGCAATTTTCATAATTATTACATTGGCCAAGCTACCTTAGCAATGTTAATGGGCGCGTCTCTAATCGTCGCGTATTTAATTTTGCGAGTCCCCTTTGGTTTATTATTTGGTTTGATCATTGGTTTAATGACATTAATTCCCTTTGGTGCTCTCGCGAGTATTTGGACCGTAGGATTATTAATGATCTTAAATAATTTTGGCTTTGGGGTGACAATTTTAATTGTTTCTCTTATTGTCGAACAAGTTATAGAAAGTGGTATCGCGCCCCGCATTTTAGGAGGTTTTACAGGTTTAAATCCGGTTTGGATTATCATGTCTTTGTTAGTTGCGGCTAAAATAGGAGGATTACTGGGTTTATTAGTAGCAGTACCCCTCGCGAGTGTGATTAAAAATATGATTGATATTTCCCAATCTTCTCCTACGGGTTTCAATTCAGCACCACAAAATGGTGATCTTAATTAATACCATTTTTTCAACGTTATGCACCTGGTAAATTTCTGTCTCTATTCTGTCATCCTGTGCCTTTTTTGTTTTTTATATTATAACCACAAAGGCACAAAGACACAAAGGAAAGAGAGTATGTTGGGTTTAATAAAGAGATGGAGTAATCGTAAAAATCACAATTTTATTCAACCCAACCTACCAGATATTTATGAGATTATTTGGGTTCTAAAATGGAACCCATAAATAAAATTGTTCCCGTTTGATTATCTCGAATAGCAGTGAAAAATGCGCGATCAACTATCATCTCAAAGGGTTGACTCTCCCTAGGTGGCATTGACGTAGTACGAATACCTACACTGGTAACGGCTGCGGCTTCCGTGCCTTCTTCATTCACGGCAACAAAGGTTTTATGTTTGACTTCTCCAATGAATAAGTTAGGGGTGTTTTTTGCCATACTAGAAAAGTTGGCTTTGTCGGTAAAGGCGATTTCCATTCCTAAGGATTTTAAGGTATCATTCAATGATGTTTCATACTCTAATTTGAATCTTGGTAGTTTGATAGTCCCCTCTTTTCGGGTAAAAGAGTTCATCCATTTATCCCAGTTGCCCGGTGTTAATTGTTGGGAGAATTGGGCAAGGTTAGATGTCTTTTTTGGCAAAAATACATAAAGGCTAAAACGTCCCCCACTGTAGGGTAAACTGATGGCTTGAAAATCTGAGGTTTCGTAATAGGGAAACCACTCTTTTTGAGACATCATGGGGACTTTTTTTGTACCTCTGTCTCCTAAATAAAAAGTTTGTTCTTTTGTCGATTCTTGGGAAAATTGCTCTTGCCAAGGTGCTTTAAAGTAAAGCGCGTTGATTAAATATAAGACGGAAGAAGGGTCGATTTTATCAATTATTTGACTGATTTTGCCGCAGGTTTGCTGTTTTACCCATTCGTTGATGGTATCTTTAGATTTGGGGTTTTTAAAATCTAATTGGGTTATTTGGGTTCCATAAAAATCTGTGTTATTCTTGAGAAATTCTGATGGAAAGGAAATTTCTTGTTTTGCCCAAAGGGAATTGGCTAGGGCAATTTTTATTTGAGGATTATCTAATTTCAGTAATGATGTTATTAACGCGGCATTGGCTTGATTTAATGTTTTTAAGTCTATGTCTTTTAATTCTAAGGTTTTTGCCATTGCTTGTTGGGTTTCTCCCTGGGCTCCATTATATGTCATTGTGAGAGCGATCGCGACACTCACAGGAGAAACAAATATATTTTTGTTGTGCTCTTTTTTGAGAATTTCGGAAAAGAGTTTGAAGCTAAATTGAGTATTTGCTGTGATTAATTTGGGATCAATGGTTGGGGGCGCGATCGCGGGTAATTTCACAGTGCTAGTGCAGTTATTATCGGTGGTTTTTGGGGGGTTTGGAATATCTCTCGACGTGGAAGGTTGACTACAAGTTGAGACTCCGAAAATAAGAGATAAACCTGTTATCATTAAGCCAATATTTTTTAAGTGGTTGTTATCCATGTTGATCACCTGTTAATGTTTGATATCGAATCCGGTTGATTAAACATAATAATATTGAGGGCGGGTTTACGGGAGATATTGCTTCTAGTTAAGATATTGGTGAACCCGCCCCTACGGTTATTAGGTATATTTAACCGGACTTTTAATACAAATTACTTGACTTATCTTTAATATTTATGGGGCGAGAAGATGTAGAAGCACAGTACCTAAAATTCATGATTTTTCCAGAACTTTTATTACTGTGCATCTGTTAAAAATGGTTTAACTTCCAGAAACTTCTTAGGCAAATGCTAGATAAGGAAGCACGAAAAAATTTACCAATGGAATCATCCACAAAAGCAACAGCCAGGGAGATTTACCCAATTTTTTGACTACTTCTATCCAAGCTGTTACTAACAAAATTCCCCCGATGATATTAATGAGGGGAATTATTAGCAAAATACACCACCATCCGGGTTTATCTCCTGCTTTAAAGATGGCATAAAAATTAGCCACGGGTATCCATGCTAACCAGGGATGCGGTTGATCAAGTTTCTGAAGAATCACTTGGGTGCAGTAGCTATAAAAACAGTAAAGCACCAAAGAAATTAATCCAGACATGAAAGAAGATTTGCCACCTCCTCCAAACTTTGCCGCTAATGCTACGGGGCTAAATATTCCCATAAAAACATGAAGGATTATGACGGTGACAAACCCTCCACTCAAATATAACGCACTGCGTCTGCTTATATCTTTCCAACGCTCCATTCTTGTTTTCCTTTTATTCTTGTTATGAAAGATACTATCATATCATTTTATTGGGAAATAAGCGGTTTTTTTTAGATTTTCTTAATGCTTTACTCTCAAGATGCGATCGCGTACAGCCATCTTATTTATGCTAGATACCAGAGACAAACGTCTCATAACATTGATATGTTAGAAACCCGGTTTCTTTTTACGGAGAAACTTCTCTCTTAATTTGAGATACCAGAAACCGGGTTTCTTTTCAACGACAAACTTTTCATCACATTGATATGCTAGAAACCCGGTTTCTTTTTATCGCAACCGAAAAAGTTTAACCTCTTATCGTCAAAATCCCTAAAACCGCGAGAATCGAATTAATTAAATAAAATGTCCCGACAACTTGAGTTTCTTTCCATCCAGAGAGCTCTAAATGATGATGAAAAGGAGCCATTTTAAATAATCTTTTCCCGACACCATCAGGGTTTTTCGTCGCTTTATAATAACCGACTTGGGCAATAACCGATAGAGTTTCTATCAAGAAAATACCACTAATAAGTAATAACACCCACAGGTTATTTGTTAATAAGCCGATCGCGCCTAATGCTCCCCCTAACGCGAGGGAACCTGTATCGCCCATAAACACGCGTGCCGGATTACGATTATGGGAAACAAATCCTAAACACGCGCCACTCATAGAGGCGCAAAAAATCATTAATTCTGGGGATTTTAAGGCCACAGCTTCCCCTAATGCCAGAAAACCGATCGCGCCTAAACCCCCCATTAAACCATCAACACCATCAGTAATATTAGTGGCATTACTTTCGGCGACTAAGACAAAACCCGCCAATAACCAAAACAAAAATCCTAGGGGTAAAACCAATCCCAAGGGAAAAGCAATACTTGTCGAAATAACCGGATTATGAAACAACATCCAAACACAAAATAGGGCTGCAAAAATAATTTGCAACCCCAATTTCATCCGAGGAGAAATACCTTTATTAGACTTTTGACGCAGAATTTGCCAATCATCCAACCAACCGATAAAAAGATAAGCTAACGTCAGGGTTGAGACTCCTAGCACATCAAGATTAAACCGGGACCAAAAAAGCGCGATGCCCACTCCCACCGGCACAAAAAAAATCCCTCCCATTGTGGGAGTCCCCGCCTTTTTCAAATGCTCTTGAGGCCCATCTTCTCGAATCACCTGGCCGGCTTTGAGACGTTGCAGCATCGGTATCACCCAAAATCCCAAACCTGACGCGACTAAAGCACTGACAATAAAGGGTAAAAACAAAGATTGGAGACTAAAAACGCGATTCCCCATCACATCCAAACCGATCGCGCTACCACTTAAACCCAATCCCAGTAAAGTCAAAAGCATTGAGCCCGATAATGGACGCGATCGAATCAACGAAAACTTTTCGTAAACAAAATTCACTTTCTCACTCCTCTACACACACACCACTTAAAGATTAAGTCTGCCCCCTGGTATATCACACAGGTGAGTAGAAAGGATAGAGGAAACAGTCAAAATTCCTCTATCCGCATCTTCTCCCCACTTTAATCGTGGATCTAACCTTCCTCATCAATTCCCAGAGGCTCATCATCGTCATCATCATAGGGCCCATCATCAGCACCCATAAGATCAGAAATTTCCGGCTCCTCATCAAGAAGATAATCAGGCTCCTGAACATCCCGCGCCAGGAGACGGCCAGAAGCCTCTAACCAGTCTAACAAGGAGGTGTCTTTTTGCACGGGGATAACCTCCGCGGGTTCATGGCGAGGAGATTGACGCAAAGAAGGGTTATACATTGTCACGGGCTGTAACTTCCTGAAAAAATTTAATTAACATTATCCCATATAAACTATTTTATAGATATGGGAAACAGAGGACAATCGTCACTGGATGAAGAAACTTAGTTTCTTTGCCCAGACTAACAGCCTAAAAAAGGGATTTTTATATACAATACATTCGCCCATTTTTTCCTATTGATACCTAGTGGATTTAAGCCTTACAGGCGATAGATTTTAGAAATCAACCCCATCAAACCCTGTCGGGATTTTGGGGAATGGATTTTTCCATAGCTGTCCCAAGGTATTCTAGGAGAAATCCCAACCCACAAGGTAAAATTCTGGCGAAGGTATTGTTCAATAATATCGGAACCCCAATTAAAAAAATCATAATTTGTAGGTTGGGTTGAGGTACGAAACCCAACATATAGCAGTCCGAAATAGGTTGTGAGAGTTTTCTTAGTGCCAGTATCTTGCTGGTTTGCGCCGAAACCATTAGCTCCCGATACGCTCGCACTCCTATTATTAAGATTAAATCTGTTACAACTCATTTGGGATTGCTATATCGCGGTTATTAGTCATATGAGGTATATTTTTGAAGCTAAAAGCCTTGCCACTAAAGGAATTTAACATACCTCATCTACCGGAGAAAGGCGATATCGTGGTTCTTAATTCTATGAAGTACAGCAAAATGCTTTTGGAGTAAGTCTTTCAGCCCTTATGACTGCACCTCACCAAACAGAGAATCGCGGGAAACCTCCCATATTCCTTGGGTTTGGCTCCCACTCCACCCAACCTACAAAAAATGGCGCAGGTATTGATATCGAAACATCCTTTTTATCACTGAATCTAAAATCTCCAATCAACAATTAACAATATGAGTAAAACGGCAGCAATTCTTTATACTAAAGAGGGTTATAATACACGCGGCGATCGACTTTTAGGCAGGCATTCCGCGGGGGAAGGATTTCTGAAAAGTTGGGTGAAATATGGCACCGCGGAATCTCTTCACTGTTACACTCGCACTGAAGCCGAATTTCAGGACTTTTGTCAGGTAATTACTCCTTGGTTAACACAACCACGAAACGTTAAGTGGATCAGGGAAGAACAACCTTGGTTAATTGCCGACGCGGGAGTATTATATCGACCCGATCCAGTCTTATCCCAACTAATATGGCAACGTCGTTTTATTAATCAACGGGCTTATAGTCTATGTGGTGTCACCCATACGATCGCGACGAAAGCCGTAATGGAATCGATCGGTAATTTATTAACAGTTCCTTCTCAACCTTGGGACGCGTTAATTTGTACTTCTGTCGCGGTGAGAAAATCTATTGAATATTTATTTGGCGTTTGGGGTGAATATTTAATGGAAAGAATGGGTGGACAACCCCAACCCTTGATTCAATTACCAATTATTCCCTTGGGGGTTGATCAACAAGGTTTTCCTCAAGGAAATGACGCGATCGCGTCTCGTCAACGCCTACGTCAAAGTTTAGGCATAGCTGATAATGATATTGTCGTTTTATTTGTGGGAAGACTCTGTTTTTCGGCAAAAGCTCATCCGATTCCTATGTATATGGCTTTGGAAAAAGCCGCCCAAACTACTAAGCAAAAAATTCACTTAATTCAAGCCGGATGGTTTGATGATCGCCGGGAAGAGCCGGAGTTTAAAAATAGTGGCAACCTTTTTGCCCCTTCGGTAAATCATATTTTTTTAGATGGACGTTTACCCGATATCCGTGTTAATATTTGGTCAGCTTCTGATATTTTTATTTCCCTTTCGGATAACATTCAAGAAACTTTTGGCTTAACTCCCATTGAAGCAATGGCTAATGGTTTACCTGTAGTCGTTTCTGACTGGGATGGCTATAAAGAATCAGTCCGCGATCAAATAGATGGTTTTCGTATTCCTACTTTAATCCCGTCTCCCGATTCTTGTGTGGATATTACCTGGGATTATATGAATGATAAACTTAATTGGCCTACTTATATCGGGTTAACTTCTCTGACGATCGCGATCGATGTTGAGGCCTGTGCTCAAGCCTTAAGTCAATTGATCAATAATGAAGAATTACGTCATAAAATGGGAGAAAATGGACGAAAACGAGTGCAAGAAGTCTATGATTGGCAAGTAGTGATTAAAGCTTATGAAAATTTATGGCAAGAGTTAGGAGAAATACGAGAAAAAGCCCAAGAGTCAGTTCCAGTCAAACCCGGACAACCAGCTTATCCTCTCTGTGATACACCTTTTCGGATGTTTAATCATTATACGACTAATACTCTCAGTCTTGAGATGAAATTAAGTTTAGGGAGCATGGCGAAACCAGATACTTTAGATATGATTCAAAGTCTCTGGATTACCAGTGTTGGTAAGGATAGAAGACTTTCGGCTGATCTACAAACAGAGATTTTAGGGACAATTCAACAAGCCGGGGTAATTACGGTAGGAGAATTGATTACACGTTATACTAAAACACCAAAAGATATTGCTTATTTACAGCGAACTCTTTTACATTGGATCAAGTTCAATATTTTGGTTTATCAATAAGCTTATGATGGGAAAAAAACAGGCATTATTAGAGGCGATCGCGGGTAAAAATCGTGGCATTCTCGCCACCGATACCGAAAAAAGGGCAATCTTAAGCGCGATCGCGCAATTAGAAGACTATAACCCTACACCGCGTCCAGTCGAAGCAGGGGAGTTATTAGAAGGCAATTGGCGATTATTATATACCACCAGTCAGGAATTATTAGGATTAGATAAATTTCCCTTAGTCAATGTCGGGCAAATTTATCAATGTATCCGTTACAATCAAGGGAAAATTTATAACATTGCCGAATTTGAAGGTTTACCCTATTTAGAGGGAATCGTCAGCGTCGCGGCAGCCTTTGAAGCCGTTTCCGAGAAACGAGTCAAAGTCAATTTTGAAAGAGGAATCGTCGGTTTACAAAGATTATTAGGATATGAAAATCCCAATAATTTTATTAGTAAAATTGAGAGAGGCTTTCAATTTAAACCCGTTGACTTTGCCATCGAAAGACGCGATCAAAAAGGTTGGTTAGATATCACTTATTTAGATCAGGATTTACGACTAGGTAGAGGGAATGAAGGAAGTGTTTTTGTCTTGACAAAAGCATAATTATATGTTATGATTTTTGCTGTGTTGTCGGGTGAGGTTGTCACTATCTCTGTATCAAACAGCAAGAGTAAATATCCACCCGGAGTATCCCGATTTTGTAGTTGGAGGAGCCTGAGCGCCGGGCGTAGCATTCCGGCTATCAATCCCTGCTTATAACGCCCCCACTACGGATATATAGTGTTTCCATTTTAGAAGTAAAACTTGTGGCACAGGGAGCATCTCATTTTTGTAGATTGGTAGTGGGAGCGTCTCGCTCCCTAGCCCGATCCCGCCGGGAGCGAGACACTCCCACTACAGTTTTTTTGCTTCTTTGAGATGCTCCCGTGGCACAGGCATCTTGCCTGTGACGGGCTGTGAGCCCTGCATTTACATCTCATTTAAAAATGCTATATTGGCAAATTGGGGATGCTCCCTATCCACCTCACCCAGCACCGTGAAACGCGTATTTCTTCATAAAACATTGGTGAGTTTTCCACACCTCGACACTCTTGCGAGGAGAAAAAGATAAGCAACAATGGATAATGAAACTATGTCTGGATTATTCCATAACATCAAAATAATATGGATAACAACAATAACTTATTGAATCAAATCCTGATGCTTGGTATAGGTACAACATCCCTAATGGCCGAGAAATTACAGGAAGTGAGCCAAGAATGGGTAAAAGATGGCAAACTTAATCCCGATCAAGCCCGTCACTTTGTCGAGGATATGACTCAACAGTTTAACCCCGATCCGAGTACCTGGGATGCCCAAATGCAACGACAACTGAAAAATATGATGCAGGATTTGGGGATTGCCCGTCAATCGGAAGTGGACGAGTTACGGGGACGTATTGATCGTTTAGAGCGACAATTGCGTGATTTAGAAAATCGCCTCTGGCGGTAAACTAAAGAGAGAGTTACTCTCTACTGTTAACAGGAGGATCGATTTTGCGCCCAATTCTGATTAGCTTAGGGGTGATGGTGGTTTGTTGTGTGGTATTGATTATTTCCCAAATTACCGGAGCTCGCCCCAACGTGATCGCGGGGGAAGTTACCACAGCTCAACCCCAGACAACATTACAGGTTTCCCAAAAGGAGTCTGTAGTCAAATCTAATCCCCTCATCGCGGATGCAAGTGTTCTTAAACAACCAGCGACAACGGCTGGCAGTAAAATGACTGACAATATTATTACAACTCCTTCAGGCCTAAAATATATCGAGATCAAAGAGGGAGACGGTGCTACTCCTAAAACAGGGCAAACTGTGGAAGTTCACTATACAGGTACTCTCGAAGATGGTACTAAATTTGATAGTTCACGCGATCGTAATAGCCCCTTCAAATTTAAAATTGGCGTAGGACAAGTAATTAAAGGTTGGGATGAAGGCGTTGGCACAATGAAAGTTGGTGGCCGTCGTCAGTTAATTATTCCCCCGGAATTAGGTTATGGTGCCCGCGGTGCAGGCGGTGTAATTCCCCCTAATGCAACTTTAATTTTTGATGTTGAATTACTCGGAATTTAGTAATTTATATTATCTCAAAACCTGATTTAATCGGGTTTTCCTCGCCCAGAAACCGGGTTTATGAGAGGCACTATTGACTCAAAGTAGTTTTTTTCATAAACCCAGTTTCTTACTTTTCTTTCCTCTGTGTCCTCTGTGCCTTTGTGGTTCATAAAAAAACCTACAATAGCACTATTATAGCTGAGATACCCAGGGAGCCAGAGGCTCCCACTACAGTTTTTTTGCAAATTTAGGATGCTCCTTTTTCAGAAGAGATATTAATTCTCCAAAATACAAATACTATCAGGAGAAACCACTACTTTTACCTGATTACCAACCTGATAACGTCTTAATTCATCTCGATGTAAATTTTGACAACGAACAACCACTACACTATTAGTGGTTACTCTTACCAGATAGCGGGTATCAGTACCAATATAAACCGCTTCTTCTATTATTCCTAACCATCCTTTTTCTTGGAGATAATTTTCTGGATAAATTTTAGCTTTTTCGGGACGAAGGACTAAAGTTAAATATTTCCCTAGAGGTATTTCTTGAGAAGTTTTCACAAGCACTGTTAATTCTTCATCGACTAAAACTAATAATTCATCTTTTTTCTGTTCCACTACTCGCCCACTTAAAAAGTTACTTTCTCCGATAAACTCCGCGACAAATTTATTCTGAGGATATTCGTAAATGTCGATCGGTGAGCCTATTTGTTGCACTTTTCCTTGATACATTACCGCGACGCGATCGGACATCGTTAAAGCTTCTTCTTGATCATGGGTAACATAAACAAATGTGATGCCTAATTTGTGTTGCATTCGCTTTAATTCTAATTGCATTTCTTTACGCAATTTCAAATCTAACGCGCCCAAGGGTTCATCAAATAATAAAACTTCCGGTTGTTTAACAAGGGCTCTGGCTAAGGCGACTCGTTGTTGTTGTCCCCCTGATAATTGACGAGGATAACGTTTTTTCATATCGGTTAATTGGACTAATTCTAAGGTTTCTTCTACCCGTTGACGAATTATTTTATGGGGTAAATTTTCCATTTCTAGTCCAAACGCGACATTTTGATAAACGGTTAAATGGGGAAATAGTGCATAATTTTGAAAGACAGTATTAACGGGACGATGAAAGGGGGGACGGCTTTTCATGGGTGATCCATTAATGAAAATTTCGCCTTGCGTAGGGTGTTCAAAACCCGCGATCATTCTTAATGTTGTCGTTTTGCCACATCCCGAAGGCCCTAACAGAGAGAAAAATTCGCGATCGTTTATTTTGAGGTTAATATTATCGACGGCTAAAAACTCTTTGTTAGGAGCACTTGTAAATATTTTAGAAACATTTACTAATTCTACCGCGTGCATAAGTAACTAGGTAATGGGTAATCGGTAATGGGGAATTGGTAATCGGTAATGGGTAATCGGTAATGGGTAATCGGTAATGGGGATTAGGGAATAGGGAATGGGCAATAGGCAATAATAGTTAATCTTTTTCCTTCTTCCTTCTTCCTTCTTCCTTCTTCCCTCTTCCTTCTTCCTTCTTCCTTCTTCCTTCTTCCTTCTCTTCCTTCTTCCCTCTTTCTTCATTTATTGTCCGATACTGGCTTTGACTTCAGTCCAAGCGCGATCGTATAATTTGGTAGCAGGGCCGACATCTTCGAGAAATTTCAGTTTTTTAAAGAGTTTTGGCGGTGGGTAAATTTGCGGGTTTTGCAAGTCCTTTTTGTCGATTAAACCCTGCGCGATCGCGGCTTTATTAGGAGAGCCAAAATGGATAAAATTAGAAATTTTTGCGCCGATGTCAGGACGTAAAATAAAGTTAATAAACTTTTCCGCGAGTTCCTTATGAGGAGCCCCTTTAGGAATTACCATATTATCAGTAAAAACAATGGTTCCCTCTTGGGGAATAGCATAACGGATATCGGGATTTTCCTTCATTACTTGAAACATATCCCCACTCCATTCTAAAGTTAAAGTCACTTCCCCTTGGGCCACCATTGTTTGACCAGTATCCGGTGCAAAAGCCTTAATTAAATCTTTATTTTTGATAATCAGATCGCGTGCTTTTTTAATTTCATCAGGGTTTTTCGTATTCACATCGTAGCCTAAATAAATTAAAGCCGCACCCAAGGTATAACGCATATTATCTTGCCATGCGATTTGCCCTTTATATTTAGGATCAAAGAGAGCATTCCAACTATTAATCTCTTTTCCTGTTTTTTTCAGATTATAACCGATTCCCATTGTCCCCCATTGATAGGGAAAAGAATATTTATTTTCCGGATCAAAAGATTGATTAATAAATTTAGGATCAAGATTTTTGCTGTTAGGAATATTATTTAAAGTAAGAGGTTCTAGCATTTTTTCCGTAATCATAGTTTTCACTAAATAGTCTGCCGGAAAAACCAAATCATAACCGGGGTTTCCCGCTTTGAGTTTGGAATACATAGCCTCGCTATCTTCATAGGTATCATATTTTACTTTGACACCGTTTTCTTTCTCAAATTGTTTGAGTGCTTCCGGTGCAATATAAGTGGCATAATTATAAACATTAAGCACTTTTTCTTGATTGACATTTGTTTGGTTATTTGGGGAAGGTTGGGGCGTATTAGTACGACTCCCACTACACCCTAATGGCACAATTGCACTCAATAAAAATAACAGAAACCAAGTCACTAAACGCTTCATAAATGGTAATGGGGAAGGAAGAAGGAAGAAGGAAGAAGGAAGAAGGAAGAAGGAAATATATCACTTTTCTCAATTATCTGAAGTACAGCAGTTTAGCTCCCAGATCCCCCTAACCACAGAAGGCGGGATTTAGGGGGATCGTTTATGTACCTCAGCAGACAGAGAAATGTTATAATCAATCCCTATTTCTTATTTCTGGTTTTGCTTTTTCACAGTTAACGATGATGCCACCAAGAGCAGGGAAGCTAACAACATTAACGTAGAAATAGCATTAATGGCAGGAGTTATAGAAAATTTTATCATTCCATAGACAAAAAGAGGAAGAGTAGTCGAACCGACTCCATTAGTAAAGAATGTCACAACAAAATCATCTAAGGATAAAGTAAAGGCTAACAAAGCACCGCTAAAAATTCCCGGCCAAATTAGGGGAAATGTCACTCGCCAAAATGTACGCCATTCATTCGCCCCTAAATCTAATGCTGCTTCTTCTAATGTGGGATCTAATTGTTCTAAACTTGCCCTCACGGTTATTGTGACAAAGGATATACTAAAGGCTACATGACCTATGATGACAGTGGGTAAGCCTAATGTCAAGTGAAGGCCTGTTATATTTTCAATTAGGCGAAAAAGGAGGGTGAAAAACACTAATAGGGATATTCCTATTGTGATTTCGGGGATGACAATGGGTAATAATACTAATATTTCCATTGCGCGCCTACCCGGAAACCGAAAATTCGCGATCGCGAGGGCTAACGTTGTCCCTAGGATTGTCGCCAGTAAGGTGGAAATTCCGGCAATAATTAAACTATTATTAACAGCTCCCCAAATTCCGGCATCTCCCAAATTAATATTACCTGATGTGGTATCTAAACCGATCGCGCCACTGAATAAACTTAAATACCATTTGAAGGTAAACCCCCGCCAAACCGCGTTAGTTTTGGAGTCATTAAACGAATAAATAATTAAGATAACGATGGGTAAATACAAGAAGCAAAAACTGAGTATTGTGTGTATTTGTAACCACCTTTTACCGACATAACGAATTAGTAAATCTCTTTTTCTTCTTTTGAGATGACTCATAAATTTTAAAAATGAAGGAAGAGGGAAGAAGGAAGAGGGAAGAAGGAAGAAGGAAGAAGGAAGAAGGAAGAAGGAAGAAGGAAGAAGGAAGAAGTAATGAAACACGAAGGCACAAAGGCACAAAGGAAGACGGAAGAATGTTAACTATTATTGCCTATTCCCCATTACCCATTAGCCATTACCCATTAGCCATTACCTATTAGCCATTACCTATTAGCCATTACCCATTACCCATTACCTCAAGGGTTTATCTTCTTCGGAGAAATGGAAATAGATTAAGATGGGAATTAATACTAAAACTAATAACAACATGGAAAGGGCAGAGCCAAAGGGTTCATCACGGGCTTTTGTAAATTGATTTTGGATCAGATTTCCTACCATCATTGTTTTTGCACCTCCTAAAATATCTGGGGTAATAAATGCTCCTAATGCGGGTATAAATACTAAAATTGAACCGGAAATTATCCCCGGTACTGTTAAAGGTAACACGACTCGCCCAAAGGTACGCAAATCATTTGCTCCTAAATCTTGCGCGGCTTCAATTAGGCTAAAGTTAAATCGCTCTAATGTGGTATAAAGTGGTAAAACCATAAAGGGTAAATATCCATACATTAAACCGATATTAACCGCGAAGGGGGTAAATAATAATTCTAAGGGTTGATTGATAATTTGTAAATTTTCTAACACGACATTAATTACTCCTTCATTTCTTAATAAAACAAACCATGTGTAAGTTCTTACTAAAAAATTCGTCCAAAAGGGAATTACGACTAATAATAATAACGGGCCTCGCCAACGGGGGGAACGGGTGGCAATGAAAAACGCGAGGGGATAACCAATTATTAAACACGCGAGTGTCGTAAATGTTGCCATTCCTAGCGATCGCGCTAAGACGTTGAGATAAATTTCATCAAAAAGACGTTGATAATTTTCCAGGGTGAAAATAAACTTTACACCCCCATAAACATCGGCCTGTAAAAAACTGTATAGGAGTACAATTAATAAGGGGATAACAAAAAACAGAATTAACCAGCTCGTCGCGGGAAATAAAAGCAGTAACAGATGGTTGTTTTGGCGATTTTGTGTAGTCATGGGCGACAAGGGAGATAAAGAAAGTGCAAAAAATTTGGCAAAAAAGGGTAAAAAGACGCGATCGCTCGGTTATATAGCGCGTAATCATGAATTGTGAAATCTTGTAGGGGCAATCCCCCCGTGGTTGCCCCGATTAATGAGGGGTAGGCACAGGGGCACTACCCCTACAAATCTTTATGAATGATTTAGACTTGCTATAGTATAAGATGCAATATATTATCCCCACTAGCGACGCGAGTGCAAAACAATCGTGCAAACGCCTCAATTTCCTGAATCAAACCATCCGATTGTCAAATCGCTGTTTCCTCTCAGCGATCAAGAGTTATTGACTCTTTTTCAGACACATCTGGAGCAGGGTAAATACTTCACTGCTATTTTCTGTCGTTATGCACAGATTGTCTATAGTCTAATTAGACATTCTGTACGATCGCCTGTTCAAGCAGATTACCTCTTTGCCGATACCTGGCGATATCTTTTCCATGAATTGCGAGATTTAGACTTACGCGAGGGGTCAGACCCCGAAGGGGGAAATCTCTCTCTTCAAAATTGGTTAATTAATGTTACCGCGATTCGGATTAATGAGGCAACATTACCGCCCGTTGAATCAATTCATTATTCTTTAAAAACCGCATCGCCCCCCTTTTGGTGTTATGTTTTACAATCCTTAGATCAATTAGCTCCATTAATACGACTTGTGGTATTAATGGCGCAAACATTCCATTGGAGTGAGACTCGTATCGCGGCTTATTTACAAGCGGAAGGGGAAGCGATTTCTCCCGCACAAGTTCGCTCTTTATTAAACAAGGGATACCAAACCCTGGAAGAAAATTTACCGGAGGATATTGGCGAAATTTATTTACAAAAAACATCGGTTTTTTCTGAGGATCTTATCCCATCTTAATTAATTCTTTTGTCTCATAAGCCTCTGCTTTATTGTATGCCGCAGAAGTGCTTTCGTACTTCTTTTTTGTCTTTCTATTCTCTCATACATTATTACCAATGATAAGGGACAAATTATGACTAAAATTGCCCACTATGGCTCTTGGAAATCCCCCATTACCTCTGATTTGATTGTTTCTGGAACTATTGGACTCGGTGGAATTACAGTCGATGGTGAGGATATTTACTGGCTGGAAGGACGTGCTTCAGAAGGGGGAAGAAATGTCATTGTTCGTCGCACTCCCGATGCTAATATGACTGATATTATTCCCCTACCTTTTAATGTCAGAACGCGTGTCCATGAATACGGTGGCGCATCTTTTATCGTTAAAGATGGTATTATTTATTTTTCTAATTTTGCTGATCAACGTCTCTATCGTCAGTCAATCAATCAAGAGCCGGAACCTTTTACTCCTGACAATAATTGCCGTTATGCTGATGCCATTTTAGATTCTCAGAGAAATCGGCTAATTTGTGTCCAAGAAGATCATACTTCCGGCCAAGAACCTGTTAATAGTTTAGTCAGTATTAATCGGGAAAATGGCGCGGATATTCAGGTATTAACAGAAGGTAATGATTTTTACTCATTTCCTCGTTTAAGTCCCGATGGTTCCCAACTGGCTTGGATTAGTTGGAATCATCCCAATATGCCTTGGGATGGTACGGAATTATGGGTTGCACCTGTTAATTCTGATGGTTTTTTAGGGGAAAAAGTCTTAATTGCCGGTGGCGTTAATGAGTCTATTTTTCAACCGGAATGGTCCCCTGATGGGGTTTTATATTTTGTCAGCGATCGCGACAACTGGTGGAATCTTTATCGTTGTGAAACCCCCTTCAGTTCCCCGGAAATTGCGGGGGGGATCGAAGCTGTCTATGAAATGGATGCAGAATTTGGTTTACCCCAATGGGTTTTCGGTATGTCAACCTATAGTTTTATTTCCGTAAATAAAATCATTTGTACTTACACAAAAAATGGGATTTGGCATTTAGCAACTCTTGACACAGAAACCAAAGAATTAACTCCGATTGAGACACCTTACACGGATATTTCTTTGATTTGTGCTCAGGACGATCGCGTGTTATTTTTAGGGGGTTCTCCCAGGGAAGCCAGCGCGATTATTTCTTTAAATTTAAGCACAAATACGCGAGAAATATTACGACGCTCCAGTGAAGTAAAAATCGATCCGGGTTATTTATCAATTCCCGACGCGATCGAATTTCCCACGGAAAATGGGTTAACAGCCTATGGGTTATTTTATCCGCCCAAAAACCGAGACTTTGCCGCCCAAAGTGATGAAAAACCGCCCTTAATTGTGAAAAGTCATGGGGGACCCACCGCGGCGACTTCTAGCACGTTTAATTTGAAAATTCAATATTGGACAAGTCGTGGTTTTGCTGTGTTAGATGTCAATTATGGCGGTAGTACGGGATATGGACGAAATTATCGTCAACGTCTCCAAAATTGTTGGGGAATTGTTGATGTTGATGACTGTGCTAATGGGGCAAAATATTTAGCAGATAAGGGGTTAGTTGATGGAGAAAAAATGGCGATCGCGGGGGGAAGTGCGGGGGGTTATACCACTCTTTGTGCCTTAACTTTCCGTAATGTTTTTCACGCGGGCGCGAGTTATTATGGAGTGAGTAATTTAGAAGCCTTAGCCGAAGATACTCATAAGTTTGAATCCCGTTATTTGGATGGGTTAATCGGTGCTTATCCTGAGAAAAAAGACGTTTATCAAGCGCGATCGCCGATTAATTTTACCGATCTCTTATCTTGTCCCGTGATTTTCTTCCAAGGATTAGAAGATAAAATTGTGCCCCCCAATCAAGCAGAAATGATGGTAGAAGCCATTAAAGCGAAAGGTTTACCTGTGGCTTATGTCGCTTATGAAGGGGAACAACATGGTTTTCGACAGGCGGAAAATATTAAGCGCACCTTGGATGGGGAATTATATTTCTATAGCCGGGTGTTTGGGTTTGAATTAGCAGAAAAAGTCCCAGAAGTCGCGATCGCGAATCTTTAAAAATGAGTAACAAAGTGCGTCAGGCGATATATATAGTTTTTCCATTTCAGAGGTAAAACTTGTGGCACAGGCATCTTGCCTGTGACGGGAGATCTGCCCTTACCACATTTACATCTCATGGAAAAATGCTATAATCTTATTTAAGGAGATATCAACTATAATCCTGATAAAGAGTCAATTACCATTCAGACTCTTGCGGATTTTCAAAATTCAATTACGGATAAGACGATAGAGGATTAAGACGATAGGGGCGTGATTTAAACTATTTTTGTCATAATATAATTAATCTCAATGAAATTTATGCCGAAAAAACAGAAATTTCCTTATTTGGTAGGTTCTAAATGGACTGCACAACAAAAAACTTGGGGATGGCGACATTTTCAAGTCGTTAACCGTAAAAATGAAGGGAAATGGGTATTCGCAGAAATGGTCGCGTCTTGCGATCCTAATGTCCGTTTTTGGCTCAATGCCCAACAATTGCGCGATCGCGCCCTCTGGATACCCGGATGGCAATCAACTCAAGAACTTGAAGAATTAGAATAAACTAATATAAACAAAACTGAGGAAGGATATACAGTATGAAAAAAAATTCAGTCTGGGTTTCTTTACTTTTTACTTCTTTTGTGCTATGTTCTTATACTGACAGTGCGGTTTCCGTTAATCCCCCCCCGGTTCCTTCATCGACAGAAACACCCAAAGAAACATCACCATCTCAGAAAGATACCTCGTCAAAAATACCAACTATCACAAAGGAAGACCTCCCTCCGGGTTTTGAGGAAGAGTTATTCTTAAAAAATGTGATGGAAAAGAGTATGAGTTCCATGAAAGGTGACTTCAGTGCTTTTGCTTTCATAAAAAATCAAAAATCACCGATTCATATTATGGGATTGATTCAAGAACTACCACCCCTTCCTACCCAGAAAGACAAAGAAGGTTTTGATAAATTGATGGAGAGCGATGTTCTCGCCAATATATTTGTCTCATCCTTCACTCGACCTGGTGAAACAGTACCAAAACCACAAGGATTAGCATTAACCAAAAAAATTGGTGATGTGGCTAAAGGGTGGACTGTTAACGCCAAAATTAAGGAGAATCCGAGCCGTTTAGATTTGGTTACTTTTCGACGCGATCGTTTTTTCGGTTTGCTAGTGTTCATGTATATGAATGAGACCCCGGAAACTTTGAATATTAGTGATATAGCTAGTACAATGGATCAGCGTTTAATGACAATAATACCCACTATTACTCCGTCCCAGAATCCCACTAACTTAAAAAAAGAGAAAGAAAAATGATACAATAAACTCTTGTCAATTTTGGCTTTATTATCTCTATGGGCGCGGCTGTTTATTTAGAAAATGTCTGTAAACTCTATAATCAAATCCCTGTTGTCAATAATCTCTCTTTTACCATTAACAAAGGAGAAATGTTTGGCTTACTTGGCCCCAATGGTGCGGGAAAATCGACTACGATTCGGATGTTAACTACTTTAACTCAACCTACCAGTGGTAAAATTGAGGTGGGGGGATTTGATATTACTAAAGAAAATTTACAGGTAAAACGCTCTATTGGTGTGGTTTTACAACAAACCAGTGTTGATGGGGATTTGTCGGTTTGGGAAAATATGGAATTTCATGGTCGTTTACACCATATTCCTAACCCTAATCGACAAAGTTTAATTAATCAATGGTTAAATTATGTCGAATTAAGCGATCGCGCTGATGTTCTGGTAAAAACTTTATCCGGGGGGATGAAAAGACGTTTACAAATTGCTCGCGCACTTTTACATCAACCGGAAATTCTCTTTTTAGATGAACCTACCGTAGGTCTCGATCCGCAGACTCGGCGACGCTTATGGGAAATTATCTTAGATTTGAATAAGCAAGGGATGACTATGTTATTAACAACTCATTATATGGATGAGGTAGAATATTTATGTGATCGCATTGGTATTATGGATGCCGGGAAATTAATTGAACTAGGAACCCTGAAAGATTTTCGCAAAAAACATGGAGAAGGGTTAGTAATGAAACAAATCGGAGAGCGCTGGGATTATCAATTTTTTCCCACCTTACAAGAGGCTAATTCCTATTTAGAAGAACAACCGGATAAAACGGGAATGATGGTGCGTCCTTCCAATTTAGAGGATATTTTTGTTGAATTAACTGGTCGTCAATTGGATTAAAATTTTGGTAATGGGTAATGGCTAATGGGTAATGGCTAATAGAAAAGAGAGTCTCCTAAAAATTAAGGATGAGTGGAGATCGATATTATTATCGTAATAAAAGCTGAAGTGGTAATAAACCCGATCCTCTTCTCAAATTACCGATTACCCATTACCGATTACCCATTACCGATCACCCATTACCGATTACCCATTACCGATTACCCATTACCGATTACCCATTACCGATTACCTAATTCCTATGGCTCGATTAGCAACAACAATAGAAGCGATACTATACTTAAAAGGTCAATCCTTATCGGTTTCAGAGATCGCGGAAATCGCCAAAAGCGATCGCGCCCAAGTGGAAGAGGGGTTGATCGAATTAATGTCAGACTACTCCTATCGGGACACGGCCTTAGAAATCGTGGAAACTCCCAAAGGTTATAGTTTACAACTCAAAGATGAATATAGTAATTTAATGCAAAGCCTCATTCCCTCGGAATTAGGAGTAGGAGCTTTGAGGACTTTAGCGGCGATCGCGCTCAAAGGCGGGATTACCCAAAGTGAATTAGTGGAGCTGCGGGGATCAGGAGCCTATCAGCACGTTCAAGAACTGGTAGAATTAGGGTTCATCCGAAAACGGAAACACTCCGAAAGTCGGTCTTCTTGGTTACAAGTAACCGAAAAATTTCACCAATACTTCCAAGTTGACCAACTGCCCAAACAACTTTCCCTCAATTTTCCCATAAATTCAGAGCCGATTGTGGAAAATTAAACTAAACTAAATTCATAAGCCTGACAAACATAGTCATCCAATGGTTTTTCCCTCAGACTCAAATTCTCATGATCAGCAAACTACTATCAACCCCCTGTTGAAATACCTCCAACACCAACCGCCAGAGGTACTCGCCCATGTTGCTAATTCCGTGAGTCCCGAAATTAAAGAAATCATTTTTCAAAATGTGCAGGGACTTTTGGGCGCTTTACCCTCCGAGCACTTTGATGTTCAAATTACAACAGACAGAGATAACCTTGCGAATTTATTAGGCTCCGCGATGATGACGGGTTATTTCCTCCGCCAAATGGAGCAGCGGATGCACCTGGAAGAAAATTTATCTCGCACCTCCTCACTTGATTAATCCGGGGATTGGTGATGGGTAATTGGCGATGGGGGACTGGGGACTACCGATTACCCATCTCCAACAACTATTGTGGCGCAGCCATTAGCCTGCGATTGACATAATTTTGGGGAGTTGTCTCTTACCTCTTAACCTGCCATTACCGATTACCCATCACCCATGTACGGGCGAAGCATTTGCCGATATAACTTTTCGATTAGTGGCATAATATTTAAGCGCAAATGCTTCGCCCCTACTTATTACCCCCTCAACAACGTACAATAACTGTCATTCAAATAGCGCGATCGCGCCTTTCTCCCTTAAGGTGGCTAGTAAATTTCTCAAAGCCCCTAATATTAACTCTGGTGGAGCATTAAATAATTAGGAGGGGCGGGTTTACAGAATCTTTCGCTTCTAGTGAAGATATTGGGGAACCCACCCCTACTGTCATTGGGTGTATTTAACCAGACTTGATATAACTTCGAGAGGGGACACGATCGCGCTCCTTATAAACAATCCTAGGTTAAATTAAGAAAGATGAAGCCAGAGAGTTCTTGGCAAAATAATTCTGACAGTAAGCTGGCGGAGAATATCGCGCAATTCCCAGCCCTACCCGTTGATGAGCAAATATCAACACTGCCAATATCCCCTGATTTTCCACCAACTTTATATGAAGGGCGTCGAGTGAAAGCCGCCCTCCTTTTAACAATCATCTGGGGTACGATTCTCACACTTCATTTACTTTCCTGGGGCTCTTGGGTGGTATGGAGTTTGACGGGTGTACTGTGGATACAAGCTTTTCGGGTATTATTTGCCCAACCCAAACCGACTCCAGAGCCTCTGAAAGAGGAAAATCGCTCAGAATGGCCTTTTGTCTCCTTATTAGTCGCGGCCAAAAATGAAGAAGCGGTGATCGGTAATCTGGTAAAAAGTATCTGTAATTTAGACTATCCCCGCGATCGCTATGAATTATGGGTAATTGATGATAACAGTACCGATAAGACTCCCTTGGTATTAGAGCAATTAACTAAGGAATATAGTCAGTTAAAGATATTTCGTCGTCCCCCTAATTCAACGGGTGGCAAATCGGGAGCGCTTAATCAAGTTTTTTCCCTAACAAAAGGTGAATTTGTGGGGGTTTTTGATGCTGACGCGCAAGTAGCTCCCGAACTTTTACGCGATATGTTACCCCTTTTTGATCAAGAAAAAGTGGGCGCGGTACAAGTACAAAAGGCGATCGCGAATGCCCCTTTAAATTTCTGGACTCGCGGGCAAGAAGCGGAAATGGCCTTAGATAGTTTTTTCCAACAACAACGTATTTCTATTGGAGGTATTGGGGAATTACGGGGCAATGGCCAATTTGTGCGTCGCAGTGCATTGGAAAGTTGTGGCGGTTGGAATGAAGAAACGATTACTGATGATTTAGATTTAACCATGCGTTTGCATTTAGATCAATGGGATATTGAGTTTCTTTTATTACCCGCGGTATGGGAAGAAGGAGTAAAAACTCCTCTCGCGTTATGGCATCAACGTAATCGTTGGGCTGAAGGGGGTTATCAGCGTTATTTAGATTATTTCCCTTTGATTGTGAAAAACCCTATGGGTATTGGCAAAAGTTGGGATTTATTTGGGTTTTGGATTACTCAATATATTTTACCCACCGCCGCGATACCTGATTTATTAATCGCGATCGCTCGTCATCGTCTTCCTCTTACCACTCCCTTAACATTTCTCACTCTGACTTTATCTTTAGTGGGAATGTTTGGCGGATTGCGTCGCACTCAAGGTCAAAAAGATGCCAAAGGTTCTAAACTATCAGTACCTCCATTATTTGTGACTTGTTGGCAGGCATTACAGGGCACTATTTATATGTTGCATTGGTTTGTGGTAATGGGAAGTGTGACAGCCCGTATTTCTGTGCTTCCGAAACGTCTCAAATGGGTGAAAACTCAACATAGTGGTAGTGACGCGGTTATATGAGGAGAAACCGGGTTTCTTACTAGGAAATTGTCTTCGGAGGAAAATCTCTGAGAAACCCGGTTTCTTAACTTACCCCCGTACTGAGAAACCGGGTTTCTGAGGAGGAAATTGTCAATAGACGAAAATCCCTGAGAAACCCGGTTTCTTCACTTCCCTGAGAAAAACCTAACCTGGTGTGCGACAATTGTATCGATTCACTTGGGCGCAGTCAAGAAAATGTTCACCTTTTTTTTATCAAACTAAAAAGAAAACGATCGCGTAATTTATGTAGTAAAATAATTTTTTCCTAATAATTGATTTGCCTTGTCATCATTAATATAATAGTAGATTAATTCGCTAAAAAAAAATAGGCTAATTTTTTGTTAAGCAATCAGGAGCATCTTTGCCTTCCGATATTATTGTATCTTTCTATTGAAAACCATCAGGAGTCCGAGGTAACAGATTTAATGTTGAGAATAGGAGTGCGGAGTTGGCGTAGCCTGTGGAGGAGCGACTCAGCCTGTGGGTAGCACAAACGTCTCCCTCACTAATAGTTTCGGCGCAAGCTCCAATGCACTCCGAAAACTCTCACCACCTATTTAGGATTGCTATATATGATTTGTTTTCCCAGTTTTTGGGCTACTATCTATATTTATGTTTTTCCGGGTAAATTACTAATGAATATGCCCACAAAAAAGTTGTATATACTTGGGCTTTTTTTGATATATAGTAATTCCTAATAAGAATGAAACAGGTAGGTTGGGTTGAACGGTAGTGAAACCCAACTTTTCTGACTGATGGGAAGTTCCAACTTTAATGGGAATTACTATAATTTCGGGAAATATGTCCCTGAAATTTAAGCATTTTAAGCCCTCTATTCCCTAGATTACAACCCACAATTTGTCGAGATTTTTCGGTTGGATGCTAACCAAATATAGCAGTACGATAGCTAGTTAGGACATTTTTCTGTTCCCTGTTAAGAGTTCCCTTTGATCCTAGTTTATTGTCCTAAGCAATTAACGTAGTGCTATATATATGGGTTTTCTTGAGAATTAAGATATAGCAATCCTATTTGAGTCGTAACAAATTTAATATTAATAATAGGAGTGCGGAGTTGGCGTAGCCTGTGGAGGAGCGACTCAGCCTGTGGGTAGCACAAACGTCTCCCTCACTAATAGTTTCGGCGCAAGCTCCAATGCACTCCGAAAACTCTCACAACCTATTTAGGATTGCTATCTTAGAGAAAAAGGAAGAAGGAAAAAAATCAACGCTTTGGGGCATTAACAACGTCCTAACCGTCGAGGTTGCTATACAACAATTACCCATTACCAATTACCCATTACCAATTATCCATTACCATCGCACCTTATATAAAAGAAATAACTCACCCTCTTTACGCTTGAGAATTTTTGCCCCCGAATCTTTAATTAAAGTTTCCCAATCTTGTAAGGACTCCAAAAACACCTCAGAACCGCGATAAGTTTCCAAAATTGCCCAATCTTCTGCCAAAGGTTTTTCCTGATTCAAAACATCAAAGACAAAAGACGAACCCGGTTTTAACACCCGCTTAACTTCCCCCAAGACTAACTTCCAATAATCAAGGGGATAATAACAACTAAAACCCGTCGCGATCGCGAGATCAAAAAAAGCCGGCTCATAGGTTAAATGATGAGCCGCGCCCAATTCGACCCCCTTAAACAACTTAGAATTTAACTGAGGGCCACGAGTATTCAACGCAAGTTGGGCAACTTCACTAATATCTAAACCATAAAACAAAGCCTCCCATTCTCGCCAAGCATAAACCAAAAAACTAACTCCACAGCCAATATCTAAAACGCGGTGATTTTTTTGAGGTTTAGCCAGTTCCCAAAAAGGCGAAGCCGTCTTAGAGTGGAGAGTACCCGCGACCAACTCCTGAAAAATGGGCATTGTTTCCATCTCTTCAGGAACTTCCAACACTTCACCCCGATATTCGCGGTTAAAGCGAGTCACGACTTGAGAAAGTCGATCTCGCCACACAGGAGCGGAATTACTAAACCAGGCTCCCCCACCTTGGGTAATCTGTTGAGTTTTCTTTGACATAACTTAATACCGTCGTGAGGAACCCTTAAGAGCTTTGGTAAAATTTTGGCGATAAGACTTTTGAAAAATCAACGCGGGCCATAACAGGGACAACACCAGACGATTTTGAAAAGTCTTAGAAAAGTTGGTTTGCTCAAACCCCGTCCAAAACTTCCAAATTCCCACACCATAACCAATTAGTAACCCTAATGCCAATAATGTACTCATTACATCAAACCCCTAAGTAAGCAATTAAATGGGACTCTTGTTACTTTTCCCATTTTAACTAACAATCTCCCCTCAATTACCAATGGGGTGATATTTTTTCGCGTACCTCAGATCAAGAACTCCGAGATCCCGAATCAGTTAAAATAGAGGGGGTCTATTTTTTCGGCCTCAAATTGTGATGGGCTCAACAGCCCTAGCATTATCCACCCAAGGAGGACTTATGCGAGCAGTGCTAATGGCTGGTGGATCGGGAACGCGGTTGAGACCTCTCACCTGCGACTTACCGAAACCAATGGTACCCATTTTAAATGCCCCCATTGCCGAACACATCATTGGTTTACTCAAACGGCATCGCATTACTGAAATTATTGCCACTCTCCACTATTTGCCCGATATCATGCGCGAATATTTCCAAGATGGAAATGAATTTGGGGTACAAATGACCTACGCGGTCGAAGAAGATAAACCTTTAGGAACCGCGGGATGTGTCAAAAATATCGCGGAATTATTGGATGAAACTTTTTTGGTAATTAGCGGTGATAGTATCACTGATTTTGACTTAAATGCCGCGATTCGATTTCATTACGATCACCACTCTAAAGCTACCCTTATTTTGACTCGTGTTCCTGAACCGATGGAATTTGGTGTGGTTATTACCGATGAGCATTACCGTATTCGTCGTTTTCTGGAAAAACCCTCCTCAAGTGAAATTTTTTCTGATACCATTAACACGGGTATTTATATCTTAGAACCGGAAGTATTAGACTATTTACCCCCCGATCAAGAATGTGATTTTTCTAAAGATTTATTTCCCTTACTTCTGGAAAAAGATGAACCGATGTATGGTTATATTGCTGATGGTTATTGGTGTGATATCGGTCATTTAGATGTTTATCGAGAAGCTCAATATGATGCTCTCCAAGGCAAGGTTAAAGTAGAATTTGCTTATGATGAATTAAAACCCGGAATTTGGGTAGGCCGTAATACATTTATTGATCCTTCAACTCGTATTGAGGCCCCGGCTTTAATTGGTCATAATTGTTGGATTGGACCACGAGTACAAATTGACGCGGGGACTGTCGTCGGAGATAATGTTACTGTTGGTGCTGATGCTAATTTAAAACGTCCCATTATTTGGAATGGCGCGATCGTTGGAGAAGATGCCCATTTAAGGGCTTGTGTTATTTGTAGAGGCGCACGAGTCGCCCGCAGAGCTCATGTTTTAGAAGGCGCAGTTGTGGGTTCTTTATCAACGGTGGGGGAAGAATCTCAAATAGGCCCGAATGTGCGAATTTGGCCTTCTAAAACGATTGAGTCAGGAGCCACATTAAATACTAATTTAATTTGGGGAGAACAGGCCAAACGTAATTTATTTGGTCAAAGGGGAGTGCAAGGGTTAGCTAATGTCGAAATTACGCCGGAATTCGCGGTCAAATTAGGCGCGGCCTATGGTTCTATTTTAACACCAGGGGTAACGGTTTCTGTATCTCGTGATCAACGTAGTATTGCTCGTATGGTTTCTCGTTCGATGATCGCGGGTTTAATGTCTGTAGGTGTCAATGTTCTTAATTTTGAAGCCACTGCTATTCCCATTGCACGGACTGTCGCGCCTACTTTGGGAGTCGCGGGGGGCATTCATATTCGCATATCACCCGATCGCACGGATCATATTTTAGTTGAGTTTTTTGATGCTAAGGGTATTAATATCTCAAAGGCGATCGAGAAAAAAATAGAAGGGGCTTATTTTAAGGAGGATTTCCGACGGGCTCAAATTCCTGAGATTGGTAATGTTACCATCATATCTCAGGGGTTAGATATTTATAGTGAAGCCTTTGAAAAACACATGAATACGGAGGCAATTCGTTATAGTACATCTAAGGTTGTTATTGATTATGTTTATGCGGTTTCTGGGGCTCTTTTACCGCAAATTTTGGAAAAATTCGGTTGCGACGCGGTGGTGTTAAATGCCAGTTTGAGTCAGACATCTCTGACTCCGAAAGAAAGGGAACAATTACTAAACCAATTAGGGCGAGTTGTCAATGCTCTTCAGGCTAATTTTGGGGTGCAAGTTTCTGCCAATGGCGAACAATTAATTTTAGTGGATGAAACGGGTGCTTTAATTCGGAGTGAATTGTTAACCGCGGTGATGGTAGATTTAATGTTAACCGCTTCACCACGGGGGACTGTGGTGATTCCTGTTCATGCTTCTTCCGCGGTAGAAGCGATCGCGTCTCGTTATGAAGCGAGAGTGGTTCGCACGAAAGCCAACCCCACCGCGTTAATGGAAGCTTGTCGCAGTTATTCTAATGTGGTGTTAGGAGGGAGTGGGGATATGGGCTTTATTTTCCCTCAGTTAAATCCGGGGTTTGACGCGATGTTTTGTATTGCCAAAATTATTGAAATGTTGACTATACAAGAGCGATCGCTAGGGGAAATAAAAGCAGATATACCCAAAATAACCCATCGTATTCATACAGTACGTTGTCCTTGGACAGTCAAAGGTTCTCTCATGCGTCATTTAGTAGAAAGTCATCCTCCTGAGAAATTAGAATTGATGGATGGGGTGAAAATATTTGATGGTTTTGATGATAATTGGGTTTTGATCTTGCCTGATGCCGGAGAGCCTCTTGTTCATATTGTTGCCAATAGTTACAATGAACTGTGGGTGGAAGAAACCTTGATGCAATATAGCAATTTAGTGGCAGATTTTGTTTACACATTAGAAAAATTTGATTCCCCTCTTTAGGCATAAAGAAAGGTATAAATTTTCAGCAATAAGATACCGGGTTTCCCTAAATTTACCGAAAATGGTAATCCAAGAGAAATTGGGAGTCTTTTGAGAGGTAGTTGCGAAAGAGTCACTTATGAGTAATAATGAATTTAGGACATTAACGAGCAGTTATTAGCAATTATTGATTAATTATTGTATTCGTTAATTCTCTTCATTATTATTCGGGCACAACGAAAAAAATCAACCATGAATAGCTGTATTTTAATGGCGGAGATTATTCAAGAACCGCAGTTGCGTTATACTCAAGATACGCAAACACAATTGACGGAAATGTTAGTACAATTTCCGGGCCCTGGGCCTCAAGATCCTCCGGGTACTTTAAAAGTTATCGGATGGGGAAATGTGGCTGGGGAAATTCATCAAAATTATCATCAGGGCGATCGCGTATTATTAGAAGGTCGTTTAAATATGATTACGATTGAACGCCCGGAAGGATTTAAGGAAAAACGGGCGGAATTAACAGTGCAAAGAATTTATAATTTGCAAGATGCCATGACTTCACCCATGACAAACGCGACAGTAGGAACTACTGGAAAACCCCCCGCGACTCATTCAAATCCTCCCAGTAATGTTGTCCCATTAGACTCTCGCAGTCGTGTGACAAAATCTCCGACACCAAGCCATATCAACTCAGGCTCGGATTATTCCTCTGATGATATAGAGGGTTCTGGTGATGATCCTATCCCATTTTAGGGAGCGATTTCCCCCTTTTTTTGTACAAAGAAAAGGGGGAGTAATTTCTGAGCAGATAATTTGATACCTAATATTAGAGAGCGCGATCGGGCTACTTGACTAGGTTGTGCAGCCCCCAATAATTATCAATAAATTTCATAATCCTGTCTGGATTGAGCGAGGGTAAAGAAACTGGGTTTCTGATGGCAGGTAAACCATTAACCACAGTCACGTTCCCTAGAAACCCGGTTTCTGAGAGAAAATCCCGCTTTTCGTGTTCACCTGAATCTTTACACCATCCTGTCTGACTGAAAAAACAAAGACGCGATCGCGTTACGGGCAGGTTTAGAGCAATTGGTGGGTATGGGGCGGGTTTTGATTATTTTTCGGTGGGTATCAAAGATTTTGGTAGGACTTTTCGGTGAGTGAGAATGAAACAGCCCAGCCTCTGTCCCCCTCAGACAAAAAAAAGCGTAACAAAAATTTATTTGACAAAAGAGACACTTATAGTCCATAATCAAGGATCGTGTCAAGTCAGGTGTACGCCAAAGCTCGGAAAGCCTTAAAGAGAAGGAGCAATCGCACCGTCTCCAAAGACGAAACCCAACCGGACGCGTAAAACCTCTCCCAAGTTGTCAACTTTTGTAGTTATCGAGAAATACCCTTGGCTAACGTAGTTGTGATTGGTGCCCAGTGGGGCGATGAAGGAAAAGGTAAAATTACCGATTTACTCAGTAAATCCGCAGATCTCGTGGTTCGTTACCAGGGCGGTGTCAATGCAGGCCACACCGTCGTTGTTAATGACCAAATTTTTAAATTACACCTGATTCCTTCTGGTATTCTCTATCCCGATAAAGAATGTATTATCGGCGCGGGTACCGTCATTGACCCCAAGATATTAATTGAAGAACTTGATCAACTCGAGGCGCTGAATATCTCAACGTCTAAGTTGATGCTATCACAGACCGCGCATATTACTATGCCTTACCATCGCCTCATTGATCAAGCTTCAGAGGAAAAACGAGGGAATCATAAAATTGGTACAACGGGACGAGGTATTGGCCCGACTTACGCGGATAAGTCCGAACGCACGGGTATTCGTGTTTTGGATCTGATGGATACGGAAGGGTTACGCAAACAGTTAACCTGGACGATTAATTATAAGAATACGCTTCTGGAAAAGCTTTATAATTTGCCGCCCCTTGATCCTGAAGTTGTCATTGATGAATATTTAGGTTACGCGCAAAGATTACGCCCTCATGTTGTAGATAGTTCTCTGAAGATTTATCAGGCTTATCAACAACGTCGTAATATTTTATTTGAAGGAGCCCAAGGGACTCTTTTAGATTTAGATCATGGTACTTATCCCTATGTGACTTCTTCAAATCCAGTCGCGGGGGGAGCCTGTGTGGGCGCGGGTGTTGGCCCGACGATGATCGATCGCGTGATTGGGGTGGCGAAGGCCTATACCACTCGCGTAGGAGAGGGGCCATTTCCGACGGAAATGGTAGAGGGTATTGGACAAATTTTGTGCGATCGCGGTGCGGAATTTGGTACGACGACGGGCAGAAAACGTCGTTGTGGTTGGTTTGACGCGGTGATCGGCCGTTATGCTGTCAGAATTAATGGTTTAGATTGTCTAGCCATTACTAAGTTAGATGTCTTAGATGGCTTAGACGAAATTAAAGTTTGTGTGGCTTATGAAGTGGATGGGGAAAGATGTGAAGATTTCCCTAATAGTTCCCGTGTCTTTGCACGATGTGAACCTATTTATGAGACGGTACCTGGTTGGAAAGAGTCAACGGAAGACTGTCGCAAGTTGGAAGATTTACCCAAAGAAGCCTTAAATTATCTCAAGTTTTTGGCGGAGTTAATGGAAGTACCGATCGCGATCGTTTCCATAGGAGCAAGTCGTGATCAAACCATCATCGTTGAAGATCCCATTCATGGGCCAAAACGCGCTTTGTTATATCCAGATGGAACTTCCATTTCTACCAACGTTTAACCAAAAGTTTCTCATAACCCCTTGAGGTAACAAGAAACTTTTTTCTGAAGTGGAATATGGGCCAAATCGAGAGGGTGTATCTCAAATAAGCCAAAAAAACTGTAGTGGGTTGGCGTAGCCTGTGCGTAGCACAAACGTCTCGCTCCCTTGGGAGATCAGAGGGAGCGAGACGCTCCCACAACCCTACCTATTAGACATCTCCATAAACTACTGTAGGGTAGCATTAGCCTGCCATTGATCCGATTTTTACCAGATGTCTATTTACAAAAATGGGATGCTCCCGTATCGAGATGTCAAGCCTTTGATACAATGTTAAAGCTATAAGTTGAAATAAAAAATATGGAACTCACAGTCGAATGTCAAAAGCGCCCAGAAGGCAGCAAACCCAACGCACTACGCCGCTCTGGATTAATTCCCGCGGTACTCTATGGCCATAATGGGGCAGAGTCTTTATCTCTCACCATCAACGCGAAAAGCGCAGAAACACTCCTCAAAAGTCACGCGCTTAACAGCATCCTGATTCAACTTAACATTCCTGAACTCTCATGGAGCGGCAAAACCCTCTTAAGAGAAGTTCAACGTCATCCTTGGAAAGGAAATACCTATCATCTCAGCTTTTTCGCAGTAGGAGCTCATGGTTTCATCGACGTGGAAGTTCCCTTACATTTTGTAGGAGAGGCGGTGGGCGTTAAAATGGAAGGTGGCATCCTTGACACCGTACTTACCCAATTAAAAGTTAGTTGTCCTCCCGACAGTATCCCTCAAGTTATTAATGTTGATGTCTCTGAATTACATTTAGGGCAAGCATTACATATTAATGAGCTTAACTTACCCTCCGGTGTCACAGCCAGCGGCGAAGCTAATCAAGTTGTTGTCTCGATTTTATCACCTCAAGGTGGTAGCGAAGGTTCCGACGAAGCTTAAATTTTTCAGTAGGTTGGGTTGAGTTGATCATTGCCTTGTGCATGGAAAATATCGCAATACTCAACCCAACCTACATCTTGATGAATAGGTAATAGGTAATAACTGAAAAACCCATTAGCCATTACCCATCACCCATTACCTAATTATCCGACAATTTCACGGACGCGATCGGCCAGAGAAACTTCCAGACGTGGGCCATGAATTTGTACAACTAAAGAAGCTAAATAATTTCCCCATCGTGCGGCTTGTGTCGTAGTTAAACCATTAGTTAAACCGTAGAGTACACCACCCGCGAACGCGTCACCCGCACCGACAGTATCAACCGCGGTAACTTTAAACCCAGGAACGCGAGTGACTTGTTTATTCTCTACCACTAAACAGCCATTAGCACCATCAGTAAGAAAAGCCAAATTCACTAATTCTCCTAATTTGCCAGCACAATCATCAAGGGACTGAGTACCGCAAAAATGACGTGCTTCATCGGCATTACAAAAAACCGTATCACAATATTCAGAGATGATATGATGAAAGTCATCAGTAAAGCGTTCGACTAAAAAACCATCGGAAAAGGTAAACGCGACTTTGACATCATTGCGTTTGGCTTGCTCCATTGTTTCCACACTGGCTTTGCGTGGAGTTTCCCCATCCCAAAGATAGCCTTCAATATAACTATATTTACAGCGTTTTAGGCGATCGATATTAATATCAGTCGATGCTAAAGTAGTAGAAACCCCTAAATGAGTACAAAGGGTTCTTTCCGCGTCAGGAGTGGTTAATACCACACAAGTCCCCGTGGGGCCATGAGACTCTGGCGCAGGATGGACATCAAACTCAATTCCGGCAGCCAATAAGTCTTCTCGATAAAACTCTCCATTAGTATCTTGGGCGACTTTTCCCGAATAAAAGCCTTTTCCGCCACTCTGGGAAATAGCTATCATAGTATTAGCCGCGGAGCCGCCCGATCGCATTTGTAGGGAACTATGCTCTAAATCATGTAAAATTTTGCCTTGAGTATGAGCATCCATGAGAGTCATACCACCAAGATTGAGGGTATGCTTTTCAATAAAACCTTCTTCTACAAAGGCTAAAATATCTACAAGTGCATTTCCCACACCAAAGACATCCACTGATTTTTCTTGATTATTGTCCGTCATATAGCAAGTCTAAATCATTCATACAGATTTGTAGGGGTAGTGCCCCCGTGCCTACCCTCTTGCCCCCTGCACGCGCGGGGTTGGGGGGGATCGGGGCAACCACGGGGGGATAGGGGCAACCACGGGGGGATTGCCCCTACCTTAATTGTACAACTCAGGATTACGCGCTGTATATAGCAACCTCGACGGTTAGGACTTTGTTAATTACCCAAACCATTGATTTATTGCTTCTTCCTTCTTCCTTCTTCCTTCTTCCTTCTTCTATATCCTTTAAGTTGACTCTTTCTCGAAATTATATAATATCTTGACACAGGAAGGAAAAAGTTAGCCACGGATGATAAACGGATGTCACGAATCAAAGACTATTTGTTAACAGTTAGGAATGGAAATTAAATAACTTGACTATTGGGTTGGTAGTTTCGCCCAAAGTACCCGAAAGCCGGCAAGATGCCTGCACTACTTTATTAATTTTTCATTCCTTATCCGTTAATAATTAACCTAAAAAAACACTTTTTTTATTCTCTTTTCTTCTTTTTGCCTTTTATTCTCTGTGTCCTCTGTGCCTTTGTGGTTCATTCTTTAAATATCTCATCCCGAAGGGAAAATCCCTATGAATATTTCTTCTCTTCCTGTATTAATTCAACAAATGTTAGAACCGGAGTTTTATCCTCACCCGGTAACTGAACCGATCGCGTTAATTCAAACTCATATTTCTTTTGTTTTGCTGACAGGGGATTATGTTTATAAGATTAAAAAGCCGGTTAATTTTGGTTTTGTCGATTTTTCTACCCTTGACAAAAGAAAACATTTCTGCTATGAAGAGTTACGTCTGAATCAACGGACGGCACCGGATTTATATCTGGAAGTGTTACCGATTGTACAAAGGCGCGATCGTGTTCTTTTTTCTCCAGAGGCAGAAGAAATCTCAGTGATTGAATATGCCATAAAAATGCGACAATTTCCCCAAGAGACATTATTAATTAATATGTTTGAACGAGGGGAGTTAACGGAAAAACATCTGGAAACCCTGGGAAAAGAATTAGCAAAAATTCACGCAAATGCACCCACCAATGATTATATCCGTAAATTTGGTGAAGTTGCACGAATTAGAGATGCAATGAATAACAATTATCGTCAAACGGAAAAATATATTGGTTTGGTACAAACTCCCCAACAATATCAAGAAACTCGACGTTATACGGAGCAGTTTTTTGAAGATAATCAAGAAGTGTTTCAACAACGGATCGAAAAAGATAAAATCCGAGAATGTCATGGTGATTTACATTTAAAAAATGTCGCTTTTTGGCAAGATAAAATTGTGATTTTTGACTGTATCGAATTTAATGAACCTTTCCGGTATGTTGATTTTATCTATGATGTGGCTTTTACGGTGATGGACTTAGAATCACGGTCAAGAAAAGATTTAGCGAATGCTTTTTTGAATACCTATTTAGAACATACAGGAGATTGGGAAGGGGTGCAAGTTTTACCTTTATACTTGAGTCGTCAAGCTTATGTAAGGGCAAAAGTTAATTCATTAATGTTAGATGATTCTGCGATTAGCCCAGAAGAAAAAGAAAAGATTTTGCCGATAGCTTCTCATTATTATACCTTGGCTTGGGAATATACACAACCTCGGCAAGGTAAAATTATTTTAATGTCGGGTTTATCGGGTTCTGGCAAGAGTACGATCGCCCGATATTTATCGCGTAAAATTAATGCCATTCATATTCGTTCCGATGCGGTGAGAAAGAATATCGCGGGAATTGATTTATATGAAAAAGGGAGTGCAGATGTCTATACTCCTGACATGACACAAAAGACATATCAAAGATTAGGGGAATTAGGTGTGATGTTAGCCAAACAAGGATTTTCGGTAATCTTAGATGCTAAATATGATCGATTGTGTTTAAGAGAAAATGCCATCAATTTAGCGAAAGAAAATCAATTAGAAATACAAATTATTTACTGTAATGCACCCGTTGAAGTGTTACGAGAAAGATTGCAAAAACGCGTAGGGGATATTACGGATGCCAAGGTTGACTTATTAGCATCACAATTAGAGAGTGCGGAACCTTTTAGCGAATTAGAGAAAGATTTTGTGCAGGAAATTGACACGACTCTAGGTTTAGAAGTACAATTACAACAATTCTGATCAAGAGCGAGGAGATAAGTGGTTATGGAAAAAATACCTGGAATCAAGCCAGGGTTAATAATTGGGGTTTCATTATCCCTGTTTTTTTCATTTAGTTTTGCTTTATTGGGTGCGACAAGAAATTCTAGTATTTTACTAGGAATTATGGGAGGATTTGCCGGAGGATTTATTGTTGTTTTCTATTCTGATGATAGGGAACCGCCGCCGTCAGAAATAAGGGAAGAAGAGAAAAGTAAATTAAGGGATTCACCCTCTACTTATTCAGGAAAAGAAACCGGGCAAAATACTCTTTTACAAACGCAAAAAAAGCCAGTCCCTACTCTTTCATTATTAGAATGGTTATTCAAGCCTAATCGTAGAGAATAGCCTTTCAAAATATACTACTCTATTACCCACCACCGATTACCGATTACCCATTACCGATTACCGATTACCCATTATGTTCTTTTTGTCAAAATTTCTACCCTTATTCATCTATCCTTTGGGATTAACTTTTATATTGATGGTGCTCGCGATCGGGCTGTTTTGGCGATATCCAAAGTGGTCCGCCATTTCTCTAAGTAGTGCCTTAACAATTTTACTTTTATCAAGTAATGGTTGGATATCTCAAGAATTAGTGAGATCGCTAGAATGGCAATATTTACCCACAGGTGAAGTGCCAAATGCTGAAGCAATAGTTGTCTTAGGTGGTGGAGTAAAACCAGCTTCTTATCCCCGCCCTTGGATCGAACTAAATGAAGCGGGCGATCGCGTGATTTATGGAGCCAAATTATATCGAGAAGGAAAAGCACCGTGGTTAATTTTAAGTGGGGGTAGAATTGACTGGAAAGAAGGAGGAAGCTCCGAAGCCGCAGATATGGCTGAATTAGCTCAAACAATGGGAGTTCCCAGTGCTGCTATTTTACAAGATCCCAAGTCTGTTAATACTTATGAAAATGCTGTGAATGTGCGGAAAATTTTAGAATCTAAGGGAATTAAAGGAAATGTTTTATTAGTAACATCCGCTTTACATATACCACGATCTATGCTCATATTCAAGAATCAAAAAATTGAAGCTATCCCCGCACCGACGGACTTTTTTGTAACCAAAGGAGAGTTGGAAGACTCTCAAAATTGGCAAATGTTTTTATTGAATCTTGTCCCCAATGCCCATAGTTTAGATCGGACAACGAAAGCTTTAAAGGAGTATGTGGGATTAATTGTTTATTCTTTGTTAGGATGGTTGTAGTTAAGTTGACACCAAAAGATCAGGTTTCTAGTCCGCTTAATGCTCCCGAAGAGACGATCAAGGGCAAAATTCAACCCATGAAATTAATCTCCTCTACATCTCAGCTTATCCAAGAATTTTAACTGACGATATAAAACCTCAATTTTCGACAAATTCACACCTTTTTGCGCGGCATATCGGATAGGAGTACCAAAAATGGCTTCTACTTCTAAGGGTCGTTTTTCATCATAATCTATTTTCATACTGGTTCGATAAGGTGTCATTTTTTCCGTATAATAAAGCATCTTATTGACAAATTCATCACTAATAATCCGCCCATAACTTTTGGCGGCTGCGACGACTTCCGCCATTAATTCTTCTACTAAAAATCGAGTATCAGGATTTCCCATAATTTCATCGGTTCGGGCATTCAAAATCACCGATAATCCATTATACGGAATATTCCAAACTAATTTTTGCCATTTAGCTAAAAGTAAATCATCACTAAATTCTATGGGAACACCTGCTTTTTCAAAATCACTGGCAATATCACGCATTCTCTCTGTAATTCCCATTTTTTGATACTCATCACGATATTCACCAAGGGCAATATAACCATAGTCTAAGTGACGAATGAGACCATTATTTACTTTATTAGAACAGATGAAACAAAGACCACCTATCACGGGATTATTCCCAACTATTTGAGCGACATCGGCTTCCGTACCTAGTCCATTTTGTAATACTAAAAAAATGGTATTTTCTTTAATTAAAGGGGGTAATAATTGACTTAATAAATGATTTTGTGTACTTTTTAAAGCAATGATTACAACATCACAGGATGGCATTTTTGTCACATCCTGATACGCGTTCACTTGGGGCAAGGTAAAATTGCCATCTTTGGATTCAATAATTAAGCCATTTTGTTTGACGTATTCGTAGTCACTTCTTAATAAAAAGTGAACTTCTCGCCCTGCTTGTTGTAGTTTCGCACCGTAGAAACCACCAATAGCACCAGTCCCAATAATAGCATATTTGCGATTTGACATAATTAGAAGAAGAGGGAAGAAGGAAGAAGGAAGAAGGAAGAAGGAAGAGGGAAGAGGGAAGAAGGAAGAAACCTGGTTTCTAGGAGATAAAATATAGATTAGCTCCTGAATATAGCATTTTTAAATGAGATGTAAATGCAGGGCTCTGAGCCCGTCACAGGCAAGATGCCTGTGCCACAAGTTTTACTTCTGAAAGGTCAACACTATAAAATCTTAAATCTCAATTACCCATTTATCCATTTTATTAATTTTTCTGATATTTTTTGGCGTTTTCTATTAAGAGAATCTATACAAACGTGCTTTGTTATGGCTTTGGCAAGAGGTTTTTCGGGGTTTTCTGCTAAAAATAATTGATAGACTATTTCAAATTCATTGTCGCTTAAATATTGAGGTGTCAGGTGAATCAACACGCGATCGCCGCAAAACATTGGTCGATAAAAATCGACACTTGCATGAGTAATAGGAATAGCTAGATCAGGAGTAGTAAAGAAAGTTTTGAGATTAATATCTGAGGCGGCAAGAGAAGCCTCATAAGCTTCATGGCAAATTGCTAAAACATTAGCAAAATAAACCACTCCTGCGGCATCAGTATCTTGAAAGCGTATCGTTCGAGAATAGATAAATAGCATTTTTCGCGGAAAATAAGTAGGTAGGAAAAATTAATTGATTGTATAGCAAAATTGGATCGGGCAAACCACGGCAGGATTGGCTCTACCCAACGGGGTTTTTATGTCTTTTAAAAATATACCATTAATTTTGACCTGGCACTTAACTCTTTAAATTTCTGTCACTTGATCTTGTAAGGCTTGCGCGGTTTTGTTTCCGACAATATAGTAGGGACACGGCACTGCCGTGTCCCTACTTAATATGTGCTTTAAAAATTGCATTTAGCTGAAATTTTGCTGGCTCTTTTCTGGGAACTTTTTCTACTAAACCACGTCTGGTTAAAGATTGTAGAATGTGCAGAAATTTAGCTTGAGATACTTCTATCTTAGCCGGGTTTTGGGAAATCTCTATCGGTTCATATTGATGGGCTAACCAGTTTATCACTTGTTTTTCTAATTCTGATAACCGCTCTAACTGCGATTCTAAATATAATTCTATATCACCTAAAAATAAGTCATCTTCATCTGTCAGAAAAAGGGAAACCTTCCCGTTAAATAACTCTATAATTGTTGAAGCAATAATATTTAACCAAGCCGGATGAGTTTGATATAGTGTTATTAATTCATCCCATTTTGCCTCATCTTGTAAATCCTTTTGTCTCAAGATTTCTTTCCCCTCTTCTCCTAATCCTTGTAGATGTAATGTTTTTGTGTGTTTATTTTCCTTTTCAAAAGTCTCGATTTCTCCGGGGTTTTCCCAACTAATTAAAATTAAACAACTTTGATGAGATAAGGTAGCAATTTGCTTAAAAAATTTACGATAATCTTTATAGTCTGTTAAATATTGACCCACGAAATTACCAGTTTTAAAAATATTCTGCACGTCATCAAGGATTACTAAACAACGAGATGAGCGAAAATAATCTATTATTTCTGGTAATGGAGTTGCCTGGGATTGAGAAAAAAACTGCTTAAGTTCATCTTTAAGGTTGATCAGTTTAGGCAAATGCTCAAGACTGCGATAAATAATATAATCGAATTGTGTGTTAATTTCTGAGATTAATTTCAGGGTTAAAGCCGTTTTTCCTATGCCACTCAATCCATAAATTGTGATTAATCTAGTCTGATTTTCTAAAATCCATTCTTTAAGAGTAGAAGTTTCGGAATTACGCCCGTAATTATAGTTCAATTCTGGTGCTTTTGTTAGCTCAATCACTGGGGATTTATTTTCGTCTTGGGGAGAGCGCGTTTCTATATCCTCTAAAGATTGGGAATTTTCCCTACAAATATTAACATGACTATTAATATAATTACTAATAGTGTGTGAATAATTACCGAAATTATTGATAGTAGCTCCAGCTTTATTTTCTAAAATAGAACGAACATTCTTTTGTTCAATCTCTTCTGAAAAAACCTCGGAGAGAAGTTTCCATAATTTGGCTCCCTCTCTTTTAATGTGATCATAACTATAACCATTATTTCCCGCGATTTTCTGAAAATTTTGACGTTGTAAAACACTTTCTAATATAGATTTTTGTAAAGAATCAAGATGTTGTCCTGTTTTCGCGAATACCTGTTCATCAGTCCATTTTGACAATTCTTTAACGTCCATATATTTTTAACCTCACTCAATCTTTTTAGTTTAGCCACTAAAACCCACTTTTTGCCACGAAAAGTTAAGTTTTGTAAAAGGTTACTAAAGATTAGCACCCGATGACACTATATCACACCAAATCCCCCTATATCAATTTGGCTAGAAGATGCCACTCCCGTCTAAAAATTAGAAAGTACAATCTTAAATGTTAACCAATTTTCAAGAATAAATCACATGAAAACCAAAACTTTTGATCGACCTGCAAGAGCAGTCCCTTTTACCCTAAGTTTTGTAGAGAGACTCGACCCAGCATTGTATGATCAAGCGATTCAAGATTCAGAAGTCCTAAAACAATCCTATGATCCTGAAACTCAAACATCGAATATTCCTATTTATGCGGGTACTACAATGACCTATGATGATACATATAGCGGTTTTCTTAATAGTTCTAGAGATGATAGTGAGGAATCTGATACTTAAAGCAGACAGTGGCATTAGTTGAAAACCACGGGCTTTCTGTATCAAACAACATTGATTATACGGTACGGTAGGGTGCGAAGCATTCTATCGTCCCCTTTTAAGCTGTTAGCTATCGTAAGTAGTAAAATCCTGATTTGGATACCGCAGAAAGATCAATTAACCAACATATCTGATTCATCACCCCAAAACGAGATTACAAATTAAAATATGATATTAATTTTTACGAACAAGCAGGATACACACACTGATGAAGTTATCAGAAAACTACATAAAAAAGATATTGAAGTTTTTAGGTTAAATTCAGAAGATTTGCTTCGTAAATATCAGGTAAATCTTTCCATTGATGAAAATGGTTTATGGAATGGAGAGATTACTGACGAACTTGGTAGAATATTAAATTTAGCCAAACTAAAAGTAGCATGGTTGAGAAAACCTGACTTTGATTTTTTTGGAAAAATTGATCAATCTACAGAGGAAAAGTTTATCGCTTCAGAAACAAAAGCTTTTATCAATATACTATATTCTATACCCAGCATAAGATGGATAAACGATCCATTTATCGCCAATAAAGCGAAAGTTAAATTTCAACAACTTTTACTTGCCAATAAATACGGTGTCAAAATTCCCAAAACACTTATAACAACACAGCCAGAAACAGCAAAAGAGTTTTTTATAGAGTGCGGAGAAGAGGTTTTAGTTAAAACCATTTATACTGGAAATGTGACCATCGATGGCATCAATCAAGGAATCCCCTCAAGAAAGATTGGCAAAGATGATTTTTATAAGTTCTATAAAAACATTTATTTATCACCAACTAAATTGCAAGAATATATCGAAAAAGCTTTTGAATTAAGGATTACAATTATTGGTAAAAAGGTATTTGCCGTTAAAATTGATTCACAAGCCCATGAAGAGACCAAAATTGATTGGCGACTTCATACTCAAATTAATCCACATTCTATCTTTGAACTACCAGCAAAAATAGAAAATTTCTGCATCGAATTTTTGGAGGAGCAAAAACTATTATATGGGGCGATGGATTTTATTGTGACTCCCAACAATGAATATGTGTTTTTAGAAAATAATCCTTTTGGTCAATACCTTTGGCTAGAAATAGAAACAAAAATACCATTAACGGAAGAGATTTGTAATTTATTAATAAGCTATCTTGATGCTTGATTACTGTTTTTTTGGCTTCACCCTTCGAGTGAAAGTTGTAGGGTGGGTAAAAGGCGAAAAATCTTATTCAAAACTCCATGAGACTAATTAAGTTTTACCCATTTTGTATTTCTTGTTCAATTAAAACAAGAAGTTGTAAAATCTTCCTTGACTCACTAGCTTGAACAATTAACTCATCTCCGACATGAACATGATGGGGAAAATTCGGTAAATCGGGAAAATGTTCTACATTATCCCAGCGTTTTTTAATTGTTGCTTATTTCCATCCATCCACTGATATCTATAGCTTAAAGTAATTAAACGATTATCAATAACCGTAAAAGACTCAGCAATTTCTAAAAAATCCTCATTTTTTCAACTTAGCCTAGCTCGAAAATAACCACGATTAAACAAGATTCTTTCGTCCACAATTGAAAAAGAATCAATAATTAAATTTTGACTTAATTGGGATTTAATCGTATCAATGTAGTTTTGAAGACTTATATTGATTGTTATTAGATTTTAATTCTTGCTGTGCTGAAAACCACATTTCATAAAATACACTCCATTGAAAAAAATCTATATCATCTCCTAACTCACCTGTGCGAAACTTTTGATAAAAGTCATCGGAAGACATTTATTTTATACTGAGTTTCGTAAATTTTCCAGTGTTTTTCTAAATCCGAGAGTTTATCCCAAACATCCGGCTCAGAATTTAATTTAATTTCTGAGTCGATTTGTTTCTTTAATAAACTTCTTTCCTCATCAGAAAGCGATAAAATAATTTGCGATAGAGAATTGACTAATTGAGTGTTCATAAGTAAGCACTAGGGTTAATTTTTGCCTGATAAATACAGGAATCGGTAATGGGTAATAGGTAATCGGTAATGGGAAGATAAGAAAATCAGTGAAAGTTGTAGGGTGGGTAAAACGGGGAAAAATCTTATTCAAAACCCGATTAGATTAATTCCGTTTTACCTGCCAACATTATGCTTCATGGTTAAAAATTATCCTAACTAAGAAACTTAGTTTGTTGAAGAAATAGCATAATTTTCCAACCAAATTGCTAGAGATTCTTGTGATTCCTCTCCAGAAGCTAATCTTTCCATCATTAAGACAACTTCAGATTCTGGTCCATCTAATTCATAGTTATTTAACCCTAAAAATACATACATTGCCATAAAAGCTGTCCTTTTATTTCCATCAACAAAAGGATGGTTTTTTGTAATCGCAAAACCATAAGCCGCAGCTAATTGAAACAGAGAAGGATTAGAATAATTAAAAAGATGTAGAGGTCTAGCTAAACTAGCTGATAGTAAATTCTAATCTCTAATTCCTGCACTACCTCCATGTTGTCTTAATTGATCTATTTGTATTGCTTTAACAATTTTTTCAGATAACCAAACGGGTTGATTCACTATGCTAACTCCCTTAAAGCATTGCGATATTTTTCACTTCCTTTACGATAAATATCCATTGCTTTTTCTAGTTGTGCGTCATATTTACTAAGAGTAATACCATCAGCCGTTTCTGTCACGACTAAAACATCACATTCAGTAAGATTTAGTTTTTCTACTAATTCTTTTGGTAGGGTAATAGAAAGAAAATTACCCTGTTTATTAATGGTTAATTTTTGCATAATTAGATTGTAGGGTGGATAACAAGGATTATTTTGGGTAATGGGTAATTACCCCTTACCCATTACCTATTACCCCTTACCCCTTATTTTTAATCATCATTACATCAATGATTTTGAGCGCGAGGGCTTCGGGAATCTCTAAAACACGATAGAGATCATTTAAAAGTTTTTCTTCTTCTTCCGTAACTTCTCCATCGGCTAAAACAATATCCGTTGTTACGGCAAATGCTGTTTCTTTTAAATCATGGGGGAGTCCCGCGATCGCGGCATTAAAAAGAACCTCTACACCTTGTCTTTGCAGAATATTCAGGAGATGATCGATCATTTTTCGCATCACATCCCCAGGATAACTTCTGTAAAGTTGCATCCGTGCTAAAATTGTGGTAATAGCCTGGGATTCACTATCAGTAATATAACCATCCGCCGCGACCGCGATCAGGGCAATTGCAGCAAAGGATTCCGCGGGACCAAGGGTAGTATCTGTCTCTTTACGAATACCAGAAATTTTGTCAAATAAACCCATTTTTGTTTCCTCACGATTGAGTATTACTTTGATCCTAATGATGACATTAAATAAGAATTTTTGCCAAATTTATTGGCCAACAATTCCTAACTCAGCCCGCAAATAGTCAATAAATTGTCTCGCGGTACGTCCCGATCGTCCATTATGACGAGTAGCCCATTGTAATGCACGATAATCTAAATCGTCCAAACTAATATTAATTCCCTCTTGATGGGCCAGATGTCGGATAATTTTCAAGTAGGTATTTTGATCGGCGGGTTCAAAGGTTAAAGTTAACCCAAAACGATCACTAAATGATAATTTTTCCTCCATTGTATCCCAAGCCTGAACTTCATCACTATCTTTAGGAGCCGGACGATCCTCGAAAAATTCCCGAATTAAATGTCGGCGATTTGAGGTTGCATAAACGACAACATTTTGGGGGCGGGCGGTGACATTTCCCTCTAAAACCACTTTGAGAGATTTAAACGCGTCATCGTCTTCTTCAAAAGAAAGATCATCGACAAAGATAATAAACTTTTGGGGAACGGCACGTAATTGTTCAACAATTAACGGTAAATCCTTTAGATCAGATTTTCCTACTTCAATCAGGCGCAGATTACGATCGCGATATTTATTTAATAACGCCTTAACCAAAGAAGACTTACCCGATCCACGACTCCCATATAATAAAACGTGCAAGGCTGGATAACCCGCGAGGAGAAACTCCGTATTTTTAATTAAAGTATCCCTTGGGGATTCATAACCGACTAATTGTGTTAATTGGACTGGATCAGGATGGGCAATTCCGACTAATTCACCACCACGCCACTGAAAAGCTTTATACTGGGCAAATATCCCCGTGCCACACTGGCGATAATACGCGGCTAAGGCTTCAACAGCATTCCCCCAATTATCTAAACTTTTCAATTGATGACGCAGAGAAAACTCCGAAGAAAACCCTATTTCTGGCTGTTCTAAATGCCAAATAATCGGCGCTTGAGACAGTTGGGCAACGGTTCGCACTAATTTAGTAATTTGTTCCCCGCGACAATTGTAAATACTTTGTAACATTTGTAAATCATGGCGTGCCGCTTCTACCAATGCCACAGGTAAATTAGCAAATTCAACCCGTTGCGCCTGACGAGAAAAAGGATTATCGTCTTTGAGAATTTGGGTAATTAGATAATCTTCCCAAGTAATATTTTGTGATGCCAAAATCGAGAACCAGTGGCCATAGATTTCCAGACATTTAAAACCTGTAGTATCACTGTTATGGATGGCATCTAATAAGTCAAGAAAGGCTTGACCTACGGGGGTTTTCAGTACAGACTGATAGAGTAGCAGAGAGGCTGCTTGACGTTGGACTGTGCGGATTTGGGCTACCGCGTGTGAAATCAGAGATGACATGGTAATGATTATATCCTATTTTTCGCTCTCAGGTAAATTGCTAATTTTTATAAAGAATTGTGAATCATTTGCCCGAAGGGTTGTATAAAGTTATATATAGTTTTTGAATGGGATCGATAAAAGCATGAGTTTAGGAATAATTACCGCGATCGTGTATGGAGTGATCACACTGGTAGGGGGAATTATCGGGTATAACAAAGCCAATAGTAAAGCCTCTCTCATTTCTGGGGGAGTAAGTGGAGTCCTTCTGATTGCCGCGGGCATTTTACAAATAGTAGGACAAGATTGGGGATTAGTATTAGCAACGATTATCGCGGGAGTGTTAGTAATTGTCTTTATTGCACGACTGGTAAAAACTCAAAAATTCATGCCCGCGGGTATGATGATTTTATCAGGTTTAACCGCGTTAGGACTCTTTTTATATCAATTAACAACAACATTCCCAACAGCTTAAAGCACCATATCCCCCTTAGTTTTCATTAAGGGGGAGCTAATAATGAGATAGTAAAAATCCATCCCAAAGTAGCACAGGCTTCCCGCCTGTATTTTCTTTTTTAATTACTCTCTCTTTCTGTTCTTTTTCCTGATTTCCAACCGGGTAATCTTTTTCCTTAGCCTCAAACGTAGTGATCTATAGTAATTCCTGGTAAGAATGAGACAGGTAGGTTGGGTTGAACGGTAGTGAAACCCAACTTTTATGACTGATGGGAAGTTCCCACTTTAATTGGAATTACTATAAATGCAATGTAGGGGCTGGTTCACCGGAATTTCTCCTAGCAACAAATAACCTCAATAAACCCGCCCGAAACCCGAATTGCGTGTGTTTTGGGGCGGGTTTTTCTGATTGGTCGGTGGTTGTCAATGATATTGGTGAACCCGCCCCTACCATGTAATTTTTTTTTTTGAAACCGCTCAATAACGCAGATAAACGCTGATGGGGATTTACACAGATAGATATTTTTCTGATGGAAGAAGCCCGAGAGCGGTAAATTTTGTCGGGGCGGGTTCGCCCGAATTTCTCCCACCAACAAATAACCTCAATAAACCCGCCCAAACCCAACGATTAAATGCAATTGATTAGTGGGGATGGGGCGGGTTTTCTGGCCTGTCTGTTTGGTGGCACAGATATTGGTGAACCCGCCCCTACAGGGATAATGTAGCACTATAAGCCGTTTATTTTAGATATTCTCTTTTCTGCTCTTCTTCTTTCTTCCTTCTTTCTCTTCCTTTGTGCCTTTGTGTTAATAAAAAATCGTCCTCAATTGGGGCACAAATTAACCTGCTCTCAAACCCACGATCGCGCTTATTAAAAAAGCATCAAAAAGGGAGAACCCAAAATACAAAATTCTCCCATTACCCATTACCCATTACCAATTGCCATCCTTTGGCACTTCCACATATTGAAAAGGTAATTGTTTCAAATCAGGTAACTGCATCCTTTCGGGTTGTTTTTCCTTCATATTCATCGGCACTAAAACCTGTTGTTTTTCCTCGATCCAACAACTGGCTAAAGGCAAAGTCTTCTCCAAATCATCCAAAGGTCGAGGTATAACCATCACCGCGTTTAATTCCCCAATCCGTTCCGCTTCGTGCATTCCCGCTTCCACAGCCACCGCGACATCAGCCACCGCGCCCCGGATAATCGCGGTACATAACCCCGCGCCGATTTTCTCATAGGACGCGAGATGGACTTCCGCGGATTTTAACATCGCGTCACAGGCCCCCACCATCGCGGGAAACCCTCTGGTTTCCAATAAGCCGATCGCCTTATTACTTAACTGAGAATACTGAGTCTCCGCGGCGAAATGAGACAAACGAGCACCGATGGGGAGAACGATTTCTAAATTAGGAAGAGGTCGAGCAATAACCAATTTCGTCACAAATTGCCCAAATTGTTCCGCGGTTTGAGCTCCCGCTTCTACCGCTAAACGGACATCAGAAATGCGACCCCGGACGATCGCGGTACAATGACCACTACCTATTTTTTCATATCCCACTAAAGTAACACTCGCGGACTTGAGCATCATATCAGCCGTTCCGACAATAGCCGGAAAACTGGTTGTAGAGACTAACCCCAAAGCGAAATCTCGATAGATAGCCTCATAAGTGGGTTGTTTTTCGGGTTCTTGCGGTTTCGATCGCCCATAGGGGAGGGTTTGATATACTTCGATGTCCATTTTTCAGCCAGATGAGACAATATAGCCGTTATGCTTATCTTTAATTGTACTAAGAGATATAGGCAACGCGGTTGAATCTCAAAACCCCACCTGTTTTAATCCGGTCAATTTTGGGTATCCGATACTTTTTTGCTAACAAAAGCTAACAAATACATAAGTTAAGATGTTCTCTCAACCAAGGCGTATCAACCAATGCACGTTCGCGAAGCGTGCGCGAAGCGCTTAGGAAAATCCCACGCGCACCATTTAGATCCCGATTCAGGACTAATCCTGTTTGAGCCGATTTAATAACTCTAGCACCACCCAAGTTTTTAATTACTTCACCAGTCCAAGAGACTGTTTTGGAAGTGTAAGCTTCATTGCAGTCAATTACAGTTTTGGACTTCTCCCAAGCTTTCCATTTCAGAAAACACTTAAACTGATAATGACTCAAAGTTAACATCTGACGAACCGACTTATTTCTCAATTTTCGTCTCGACTTACTAACCATTCGGCTAGTTTCAAAAGTCGGAAGCAAAATCACATCAAAATTATCTGTCAAAAACTTGGCTGTCTTGTGGTGCAGTTCTTTGATTAAATGCTTAATCTTGCATCTTAATCTATCGGAGGCTCTTTTAAATCGTTTCTTTTGTTTACTAGGTGCTTGGCTAATTCGAGAAACCAGCTTATCTAATTTAAAACATAACTTCTGAATGTATAAATTAGAATTGTTACCTAGCCAACCAAAAGACTTCTCGCTTAGGAAAGTCAGGAAGGTGCGAACACCAGGATCTAAGGCAACTACCCGACCTTGGTTTTCGGTCTGAAATGGTTGCACTTCCTCAGAGATGACTAGATAATATTCACCATAGTTTAGTGTTAATCTGCCATCGCTGAAGCTTTGAGGGAGTGGTTCTTTCAGGATACATTTACCCAAAATGGTATGATACACTCCACAATCTTTAATCGCAGTCTTAGGGATAAATATCGTCTGTTGCCTATCTTTTCGACTGCGAAATTTACACTTCCTAATTTGTCCGTCTTTACCAAAACCTTTTTTCGCTGCTTTAACTGCTAGACAAGCATCTTTAATGGCAATAGACTTAATCTGAAATGGTACAGATTTCGCCCATTCAGGTAAACTATTTAAAATCTCTGTTTTTATTGCCATCCAGTTAGCTTTAGTTCCTGTTTGTTGCAAGTATTTAATGGTTTGATTGTAAACAAACCGACTTACACCAAACCAATGTTTAAGCAGAGCTTTCTGATCAGGTTTTAGGAATATTCGGATCTTTTTTGATCTTCGCGGCTTTGCTTCTGAGTCCATGCATCCGACAAGAGAAGACATGAAGGATGGAGAGAAGATCGGCTGTGAGTTCGGTCTCTCGACAGTGTACAGGATTTGAGAGAACCACGATTTCTCCACCGTTTTGTTGTGCCATAAACTCGAATAACTCAAAGCCGAATCGGCACAACCTGTCTCGACAGGCAACAATAATTGTGAGCTGATCACCTCGCATAAGTCTGACCAATAGGGATTGCAGTCCTTTGCGCTTGAAGTTGAGTCCTGATCCGATGTCTTGGATGATTTCGGCTTTTGGGTATAGGGACTGCATATAGGCGATTTGTCTGTCAAGCTCATCTCGCGGCTTGGCTGAACTGACTCGACAGTAACAAATAGTGGTAGTTCTAGTTGCACTACGTTGGTAGGACTCGACATCGTAGAGTCTTTGCCCTGCCTCGTTTTTAAGGCTTTTGATTTTCCCGAACGAAGCATATTTTCTCAGGGTGTGTGGATGGAGACCCAGAAACTCGACCGCTTTTCTGAGTGGTATGTATGCCATAAACATACATTAGCATATATAACTGGATATAAACAAATTAACTACTGTTAACTTACCTCTGGATTTAAGGTTTTGCGATGGGGAAATAGTGTCGTTAATAATTGACTAATCTGAGTCTGGCCATAGAGTATCGTGGGGGAGTCAGTAAACTCTGACGCGGGAGGTTTTTCTGGTAACTCGGAATTTTTCCCATTTAAGGTATTTTCTGAATCCCAAGAAAGCCCTTGTGGCGTTTCCTGTTTTTCCTGTTTTTCCTGTTTTTCCTGTTTTTCCTGGTTTTCCTCTGTAGCCGACTCACCCCAAGGATCTTGGAGAGAAGGAGAAGACTCTGGTAAAGGTTCCTCTGTGATCATTTCCCCAGAGGGTTCCTCGGAGGGAGTAATTTCTTCTATCTGTAATTCTTGAGATTCTAAAATATGATCAGGTGTAGGAGTATCTGAAAGAGACTCGAAGTCTCCTATGATGGGGCGACTGGTATCTCCGATTAAAGAACCCGCGGGTAACATTTGCGATCGCGTGATGGAGGCATTAAAAATAGTAGAAGCGGAACCGATACAAGCATTCTCACCTATTTTACCTCGGCCAATAATTAAGACACCCGTACCCAAAATGGCTCCGGGTTCAATTTCCAGCGTTCCGTCCCTTGCATGAAGGATACATCCCATACCAATACAGACACCGCGAGAAATAATAATTCGACTATTGGGATCAGCTTGGAGTATTACTCCGGGCGCGATCGCAGCACTTTCATCTATAGATACATCGCCACTCACCGCGTACACCTGAGAACTTTGATAAACCGGAGGTGGCACTGTGTACATAAGGGATTGGGGAGTTGGGGAGTTGGGAGTTGGGGGAGTTGGGGAGTTGGGAGTTGGGGGAGTTGGGGAGTTGGGAGTTGGGGGAGTTGGGGGTTGGGTATTGAGGATTGGAGTCCCTAGTACCCACTCACCCGTGCCCAGTCATCAGTCCCCACTCACCAGTCCCCTATCACCAATAGACATCTCCAACAACTATTGTGGCGCAGGCAGAGAGCCTGCGATTGACATGATTTTTGGGAGATGTCTAATCCCCAGTCACCGATTACGGGCGTTGAATAACTTCTTCGAGGACGCGACGCTTCGCCTTGGTATCAATACCAATTAAGCGCACATACTCACCCGCGTGCTCCGTGATACAACCTTGTAACGCGGAAAAGACTTCCGATTCCAATTTAGACTCAATGGGAGAGCAAGTATGCCAAGAGCCAGTACGGAAACGACGAGGATCGGCGTGTTCAGTCCCAATCTTATAACCCCCAGCCAATAACCCCCGTACCTTTTCCTTCACTTGAGGACTTAAGGTACTATTGTCTTTAATCGTGCTTGTCGTCGTCGCGGGTGCAGCCGCAGAAGGTGCCGATGCCGTGCCCACCGCTTTCACAGGCCCCTCAGGACGTTGGATGATTTCTTCTAAGACGCGACGCTTACCCTTGGGATCAACGCCAATTAAACGAACATACTCCCCTGTATATTCGTTCATAATGGCTTGTAATGCCGCGATCGCCTGTGAAGCATTATTGGTGTCAATGGAACCACCACTTTGCCAAGAGCTAGTACGGAAACGACGTTGATCCGCGTGTTCCGTGGTAATCTTATAACCCTTGTCAATTAAACCCCGTACCTGTGAGGCTAAATCTCCCGTGACTTTACCACCGGAAACCACCGCGTCCCCAGTCACAGACGCGACTTTACCATTAGACTTAGAAGCTTGAGGCACAGTACCATCAGCACGTTGGATGATTTCCTCTAAGACGCGACGCTTGGCTTTGCTGTCAATACCAATTAAGCGCACATATTCGCCTTGGTAAGCATCTAAACAATCTTCTATGGCCTGTATCGCGTCCAACTCAGAGCGAGCCGCGATCGGTACACTGCGCCAAGATCCCGTCCGAAAACGACGAGCATCCGCGTGTTCAGCGCCAATGGTATAACCTTGAGACAACAGATTACGAATTTGACCAACTGTATCGCCACTTAAACGAGAACTTCCCATACTAAAACTCGATTCCTTAGAATTAGAAGTAGAACTAGACGTGTCAATTTCATCGCGAATACCCGCGACACACGCGACATCTTCTGCACAATGATAACCCGTTCTCAGGGCATCATTAATACCAATAACATGAGAGGCAAAGTTCGCATCACCCGGTTGTACATCCGATAAGCGATCTGCCTGTTGTTGAGTAGTAATTATCGCGCCAGAAGGCACATATTTACCCGCGGGAATTTCCACATCTTTAATTAACGCGTGCATCATCACGATACACCCGTGACCTACTCTGGCATTAAATACCGTGGAGCGGAACCCAATAAAACAATTATCACCCACATAGGCCGGCCCATGAATGAGCGCCATGTGGGTAATAGAGGTGTGTTGACCAACCCAGACAGAGTAGAATTGTCCGTCATCGCCCTTGACTCGGCCTTCTTCTAAGCCGTGAATGACTACTCCATCTTGAATATTACTTCCTTCTCCAATAAAGAAAGGCGCACCTTCATCAGCACGGATAGAAGTCCCCGGGGCAACTAAAACTCTCGCTCCGATCCGTACATCACCGATGATGTTAGAAAAAGAATGAACGTATGCACTTTCGTTAATCTTCGGCTCGGCCAAATTTTTTGACCACGGTGTGGGAGGAGCCGCAATACTGCGGACTGCCATAATTCAATTTCTCCTAAACAGAAAAAGCTTTTTGTCTTTGAGTATCAGTTGTTAATGGCTAATTATTAATGGCTAATTATTAATGGCTAATTCCACAGAATAATTCATTATTTCTTCTCTGAAATCAGAAAGAATAACTGTAACAATTTCCGTTTAACTTTCAGGACTTACCCCTAAAACCAGGTGGCTCTTTACCAAAAATTATCATTTTCGCCAAGAGTCTGATCTCAGAAACCGGTTTTTTTGGGTGACGGTGCGTAACTCCTTACTTTTAACCATTAACTATTAATTATTAACCCTTCACGATTAGTGATTAACTATTAGCTATTAACTTCCGACAGAAGACCATTTCCCTTAACGGTATTGGTCTTTTTTGCTGTACACGGAGCGGTTTTCGACACTGACAGTATCAATAATTCCTACTACCAGAGCATCAATAGGGCGATTTTCGGTCGCGTCTCCTTGACGTGCCGCGCTGCCGCGAGTCACAAGAACCCACTCATCAAAACCCGCGCCGACACTATCTGCGGCTACTTCATAACCCGGAAGGGGAGATCCTTCCTCATCAATGAATTGCAACAGTAAAAACTTTGTGCCACGCAGACTGGGTTCTTTTTGGGTACTGACAACGGTGCCGCGTACTTTGGCAATTTGCATTTTAGGTAATAGGTGATAGGTACTAGGTAATAGGTTGCAGGGGGAATTTCCGCCTGATTCCTTTATTCCCATCCCCTGCCGCGGCCTGTTTCCTCGATAACAACGCGATCCTAAATCTTAAGGAATTAAGGACGGTTGAGAGGACGAATACCACTGACGCTTTCACGGAATTGTTCCACTGCTTCGGTATAACGAATGGGTAGGACGTATTCCAGGTTTTCGTGGGGACGGGCGATAATATGGGTGGACAAAACTTGTCCGCCGTTGACTCGTTTCACAGACTCAATACCCGCGCCGACGGAGGCTTGAACTTCAGAGACATCGCCTCGCACAATCACGGTGACGCGGCCGCTACCCACTTTTTCATAGCCCACTAAGGTGACACGGGCTGCTTTTACCATCGCGTCGGCCGCTTCTACAACCGCGGGAAAGCCGAGGGTTTCGATCATACCTACTGCAATTGCCATTTTTAACTCCTAAATACTTTTTTCGGGAATTGGATCTTTGAGGAACAGGTTTTTTTGTATAATTGCTCGTCTAACCGAGTAACCTAGTACGATCTGAATTGTTCTACGGCTTCGGTGTAACGAATGGGTAGAACGTATTCCAGGTTTTCATGGGGACGGGCAATAATATGGGTGGAAAGCACTTCCCCACCATGTACCCGTTTCGCAGACTCTACACCTGCCGCGACGGAGGCTTGAACTTCGGAAACGTCGCCCCGCACAATCACGGTGACGCGGGCACTACCGATTTTTTCGTAGCCTACTAAGGTGACACGCGCGGCCTTAACCATCGCGTCTGCTGCTTGTACAACGGCAGGAAAGCCTTTTGTTTCAATCATTCCCACTGCGATCGACATGAGTTTTCTCCTTTCTTTAAGGTTCTAAATGGGCAATTATTTGACGTTTCTGCTTTTGGGGACTGGTTGATACCATCTTTTTTCCCTTGGGAAAACGATTTCCACTTTTCCTACATTGATTAGAATAGGGGAATGGGTGTCCCTTGACAATATAAAAGTATATTATGAATCCTAATAACTAAAATTAAGATTTACAATGCTTTATACAACTTAATATTTTTTTAATAAAGTTAACATCTCCCTGAGTCCTTATGGGTGTAAGCTTTGAATTGTGTCTCTCTTTGTCCGGGGAATCGCTAAGTAAAAGTACGGATGGGATCACGAGTTCGCTTAATCAGATGGAAGCGAATTGATAGGTTTTTTGTTATTTTTTAAAGATTATTGTTATCGGTTATCGCATTTCTCGGAAAACTTGTTACAGATGCTTTGTTGTAGGGCTTGAGCCTGACTGGGGAGGGGGAAAATGATCTGTATCTGTATATTTGAGAAGGGTTTTCTCAAATAAGGATCGCGATCTTGACGCACCCCTGGTTTGAGAAAAAAAAAGATTCGATCGCGTTGTGGCGAAAATGTCAAGAGTAAAATTACCCTTTTTTCTTTTTGGGCTGAGAGAAGATCCCCCGTATTGAGTGAAACATGGGGACGTACAATAATCGGAAAGAAAAAAAACCTGCTTTCTTGGTAGGGTTGGACAGGATGGCCCTGGGGGCCCGACGATCGCGCTTTCCCAGAAAAACTGCCATTTTTCATTTTTTCATTATTTATATTATTGAGAAAGGGGAAGCGCGATCGGCAATTGGAGAGATATATAAGGAAAAAAACGATGACAGAATTTTTGGTACAAACCAGTTGGTTTATACCCTTTTATGGTTTATTGGGAGCGGTATTAACATTACCTTGGTCAATGGGGGCGATTCAGAGGACCGGACCTAGACCCGCGGCCTACTTTAACCTATTAATGACAATAGTCGCGTTTGTACATGGAACGCTCCTATTTCGGTTAACTTGGTATCAACCACCCCAAGAATTAATTTTCCATTGGTTACAAACGGCAGACATTGACTTATCCCTTGCCTTAGAAATATCCCCCGTGAGTGTGGGATCAATGGAATTAGTAACAGGTTTAAGTTTAATCGCGCAAGTCTATGGCCTGGGATATATGGAGAAAGACTGGGCTCTGGCGCGATTTTTTGGATTATTAGGTTTTTTTGAAGGAGCCCTTAGTGGTATCGCGATTAGTGATTCCCTATTTTTGACCTATGCTTTGTTAGAAATGTTGACTCTTTCTACTTATTTATTAGTAGGATTCTGGTATGCCCAACCTTTAGTAGTAACCGCAGCCAGAGACGCGTTTCTGACTAAACGGGTAGGGGATGTGTTGTTATTAATGGGGTTAGTAACGCTCTCCACATTATCGGGTAGTTTAAATTTTTCCGACTTAGAAAATTGGGCTCAAACCGCGAATTTACCCCCTTTAACCGCGACATTATTAGGGTTAGCCTTAATGTCGGGACCCATTGGTAAATGTGCTCAGTTTCCTTTGAATTTATGGTTGGATGAAGCGATGGAAGGGCCTAACCCCGCCTCCATCATGCGTAATTCTGTGGTGGTAGCCGCAGGTGCTTATGTTTTGATTAAGTTAGAACCTGTTTTGGCCTTATCTCCTATTACGGATGAGGTGTTAGTGGTTTTGGGAACGGTAACGGCTGTTGGTGCTTCTTTAGTCGCGATCGCGCAAATTGATATTAAGCGAGCCTTTTCCCATTCCACAAGTGCTTATCTAGGGCTAGTATTTATCGCGGTAGGACAACATCATGTAGATGTCGCGTTGTTGTTATTATTTACCCACGCGATCGCGAAAACCCTAATTTTTATGAGTGTAGGTTCAATTATTGCCACAACCAACACCCAAGACTTAAGAGAATTAGGAGGTTTGTGGTCCAAAATGCCAGTAACAACGGCATCCTATATAGTAGGAGCCGCGGGGATGATTTCCTTATTACCATTAGGAATTTTTTGGGCGATGCGACGTTGGATCAATGGTTTTTGGACAGTACCATTGTGGTTAGTCGCGATTTTGTTATTAGTAAATGCCTTAACCGCGTTTAATATTACCAGAGTATTTGGGTTAGTCTTCGCGGGGGAACCGACACCAAAAACGCGTAGAGCACCTGAAGTGGGTTGGCCGATGGCAGTGCCGATGGTTTCATTAATTATTGTCGAGTTATTGATGCCCTTAATGTTGCAACAATGGCAAAGTTTAATTAGTTGGAATCAGCCCTTAGTAGAGTTAGCAAATTTGGATTCAGTGGAGTTATTTTTGAAGCAATTTGATATTCCGTTGTTAGTAGCATCGGGATTAATTGGTTGTGGAATAGGCGCGGCAATTTATCTCTATGGCGCGATATCGACACCGGTGAAATTGCCTTGGCAATGGTTACAAGATTTCTTTGCCTATGATTTTTATATTGATCGAGTTTACAAGGTAACGGTGGTATTAGCAGTGGAATTAATCGCGAAAGCTAGTGCTTGGGTGGATCGTTACATTGTCGATGGTGTAGTTAATTTGTTTGGTTTCGCGACTCTTTTTGGCGGTGAAGGGTTGAAGTATAGTGCGTCGGGGCAATCGCAGTTTTATATTTTGACTATTACCGTGGGGGTTGCTGTTTTATTAGCGTTGATGATTTGGCAGTTTTAGATTCCCCTAACCCCCCCCCAATTCGGGGGGAATTTATTTTTTTAAGTTATCCCTTGTGCCAGATAGAATTTAGGAGAATGAACCCGATTAGGCTGATTAGGCCGATTAGAAGGTTAAGAGAAGTTATAGGAGAATTTTGCACCATCTTTCTTTTCTCTTCCTAATCAGCCTAATCGGCTTCCTTTGTTTCTTTGTTTATTTTCTCATAACAATTGTGTTATGTTAAATAAGATTAATTTCAAAATAAGATAACTTAACATGAAGACGCGATCGGCCGTTTCCTCAATACTCAGTTTCGCGGTTCTCGCGACGGCTTCTTTACCCGGTTTTGCTCAAAGTCAAGGATCACCAGAAATTTATTTTGATAGAAATTGTCGTCAAAATCAAAGATTACAACTGATTGATCGATTTACTGTGTTTTATCAATCGGCATTTAAAACCAATGGTAAAATTTATTGGCTTTATGCAGTACGTTATCAAGATGGTGCTGTACTTTTATGTGTTTCTAAACCGAATTTTAGTGAACCTAAAGCTTTAGAGGAACTTCAATATCAATTTATTAGAAAGATAGTGAGATCCCGTAGTAATAATAGTATTTTTCTGATTACTGTGGCAGAAGGAAATGGTCGAAATCCTGTGATTACTGATTATACACTAGATTTGCAAAACCCTAGTAAACCTCTCTTAACTAAGTTACAAGCTAAATAATTTAATCTTTTTTGAACGAAACGCGATCGCGCATCCTGAGAAACCGGGTTTCTTCACAAATATCGACTGAGTGAGCCGTCTCAGACAGAAACCCGGTTTCTTGAGGACTTTGGAAAATGATAAATTTTGGTGAAGAAATCCAGTTTCTATTCACTTTAAACGAGTCGCGGATCTGAGAATTTGACAAGCCAACATCGCGGCACCAAATCCATTATCAATATTAACAACTCCCACTCCCGCGGCACAGGAATTAAGCATAGCTAAAAGTGCCGCAAGTCCATTGAAACTCGCGCCATATCCGATACTGGTAGGAACCGCGATCACAGGGCAATCAACCAATCCCGCGGCAACACTTGGTAAGGCCCCTTCCATTCCCGCGACAACGATTAAAACATCAGCTTTCGCGAGTAAATGTTTATGACTGAGTAAACGATGAATTCCTGCGACTCCCACATCCCATAATCGTTGTACTTCAAACCCCCATAATTCAGCCGTTACCGCAGCTTCTTCTGCGATCGGTAAATCCGCGGTTCCTGCACTTAATATTGTCACTATACCCCTCTGCCAAGGCGCGATCGAATCCGGCGCGATCGCGCAAATTTTGGCTTTTTCATAGTAACGTAAATCATTAATTTTCTCGCGTAATTGTAGATAAATTTCCGCTTCAATACGAGTCGCGATAATCACAGGATTATTACGTCGTCTCATCGCGATGATAATCTCAGAAATTTGTTCAGGAGTTTTACCCAGTCCCCAAATAACTTCAGGAAATCCAGTCCTTAAAGTACGATGATGATCAATACGCGCAAAATCACCAACAGTTTCAAAGTCTAAATGCTTTAATTTTTCCAAAGCATCTACGGGATTAATATCACCTGTCGCCACCGCGTTGAGTAAATTTTGTAAAGCTTCCGGTTGAGTCATATTGATTTTCGGTAATGGGTAATGGGTAATAGGTAATGGGTAATGGGTAATAGGTAATGGGTAATAGGTAATGGGTAATAGGTAATGGGTAATAGGTAATGGGTAATGGGTAATTGATAATGGATAATTGACAATTGTTAATTATTAATTATCCATTATCAATTGTTAACCTTCTTCCTTCTTCCTTCTTCCTTCTTCCTTCTTCCTTCTTCCTTCTTCCTTCTTCCTTCTTCCTTCTTCCTTCTTCCTTCTTCCTTCTTCCTTCTTCCTTCTTCCTTCTTCCTTCTTC